>Ga0302278_10001481_pt1 | contig 28777 bp, 24 predicted proteins | sample III_Bog_N3_2_FD_194543 | JGI IMG/M metagenome (GOLD analysis project Ga0302278, IMG submission 194543) | Peat permafrost microbial communities from Stordalen Mire near Abisko, Sweden - III_Bog_N3_2 | ecosystem: Environmental > Terrestrial > Soil > Wetlands > Peat | place: Sweden: Abisko... | reverse complement strand
CAATCCTTTTTCAATGGCTTTGGCGCGCACTTTTTCAACGGCGATCCCGGCTCCGTCATCGGAGACCTCGATCACCACATGGCTGCCCTCCTGCACGGCGCGCAGCCGCAGCGTTCCCTCCGGGTCCTTGCCGGCGGCCTGGCGCACCTCGGGCGGCTCAATGCCGTGGTCCAGCGAGTTGCGCACGGCGTGCGTGAGCGGGTCCTTGATGGCTTCGAGAAGGCTCTTGTCGAGCTCCGTCTCCTGCCCTTCCATCTGCAGCCGCACCTTGCGCCCGAGCAATTGCGAAAGATCGCGCACAATGCGCGGCATCTTGGAGAAGATGTTTGACACCGGCTGCATGCGCGCCTTCATCACGCTCTCGCGCAGGTCCGCCGTCACCATGTCCAGCCGCCGCGAGAGCAGCGTCAGGTTGGGGTCGGCCGCGGTGGCCTGCAACACCTGGTTGCGGGTCAGCACCAGTTCGCCCACCAGATTCATCATCCGGTTCAGCAGCGTCACATCCACGCGGAGCGTGCTCTCGGCCGCCGAGCCCGCCGCTGCGGTGCGCGACTTGACGGCATCGCCCTCCGGCTCGGCAGGCGGCTTGCTCGGCGCAACCGGAGCTACAGCAACGGGCGCCGACTCAGCCTCGTCGGGTGCGGGAGCCTCCGCGGGACCGGCCCCGGCATGCGCCTTCACCCGCGCATGCGGCCGCTTGGCGTGGTCGTGTTTGGCGTGCTCCTGCGCCGGCAACTGCAGCTCTTCCAGGCGCGCAATCAGGACAGTGTCTTCGCCTTCGCCCTCGCTGCCTTCCACTTCGATCGACTTCAATATCGAGCGCAGCCCATCCAGCAGCCCCAACAGGCCGGTCGTCGTCGGACCGTCGGCGGTCAGCTTGCCTTCGCGCACCAGACCCAGCAGGTTTTCACCCGAGTGGGCCAGCTTTTCCAAACGCTTGAAGCCAAGAAATCCGGTGGTCCCCTTGATCGTATGCACTGACCGGAAGATATCTCCAATCAGGTCCGCATCCTGAGGCCGCTCTTCCAGTTCGGTCAAGCACCGCTCCATGCGGTCCAGACCTTCCTGGCTCTCAATCAGGAACTCTCTCGTCAACTCATCCAATGCCATCGCGAACACTCATCCGTCTGCGCAAGATCAGTTCCCCGCACAGCAAGCTCTCCAGCCCTTATCGGTAAGAACGCGCTCAACTTGAGGAATCGAGATGAGAAAGCGGATTGAGAGCGGCAACTGGCCCCGCCGCAACCATGTACAGAGCAACCCACAATGCCTTACCCTCAAGTTTCATGTCCTACTCAGAGAGCAATCCGCACCCCGCACTGGAAGGGCTGCGCAGGCGCAGCAGGCCGCGTTGCATTCGTACTCGCCCTACTCCGGCTTCCGTGTCGGCGCGGCCCTGCTGCTAAGCAATGGCGCGGTGATAACCGGCACCAACGTGGAAAACGTCAGCTACGGCCTCACCATCTGCGCCGAGCGAGCCGCCCTTGTCGCCGCCGTTTCCCAATTCGGTCCCGGCATTCGCATTGAAGCTGTCGCCGTGGCCAACCTCAACAGCGCCGCCAGCCCGCCCTGCGGGGCCTGCCGCCAGATGCTCGCCGAGTTCACTCTGCCCGACGCTCCGGTTGCCTTCCCTGCCGCCGACGGCGCACGCATCATGCCCTTCAGCGATCTCCTTCCGCTGGCCTTCGAGATGAAACGGAAATAAGGAGCCAGCGCCAATGATCGTCGACAGCAAAACCATCCCTCTCCACATCATCGACCTGATCCGCAAAAAGCGCGACGGCAGCCAGCTCACTCCGCGCGAGATCGCATTCCTCGTGTCCGGCGCAGCCGACTCGTCGACTCCTTTGGAGCAGTTGTCCGCATGGCTGATGGCCGCATGGATTCGCGGCCTCGCTCTCGACGAGACCCGTGCTCTCACGCTGGCCATGCGCGACTCCGGCGAAAAGTTTGACCCCTCGCGTCTCGGCAAGGTCGCCGTAGACAAACACTCCACCGGCGGCGTGGGCGATAAGACCAGCTTCCTCGTTGCCCCCATCGCCGCTGCCTGCGGCCTCGCCGTGCCCATGATTTCGGGCCGCGCCCTCGGCCACACCGGCGGCACTCTGGATAAATTGGAATCCATCCCCGGCTACCGCACCGCGCTCACGCTCGAAGAATTTGAGACCGTTCTCGCCCACTGCGGCGCCTCTATCGTCAGCCAGACGCCGGCGCTGGTTCCCGCCGACCGCGTGCTCTATGCCCTGCGCGACCGCACCGCCACAGTCGAAAGCCCCGGCCTCATCTGCGCTTCCATCTTGAGCAAAAAGCTGGCCGCCGGCCTCAACGCCCTGGTCCTCGACGTCAAAACCGGCTCCGGCGCATTCCTGCGCAAGCAGGAAGACGCCGAGTACCTCGCCGCCCTCATGGTCGCCACCGCCGAGTCCGCCGGAACCCGCACCGTGGCCCTGCTCACCGACATGGGCCAGCCCCTGGGCCGCGCCGCCGGCAACTGGATCGAGATCATGGAGTGTCTTGAATTGCTGCGTGGGAACAGACCAGCGGAGAGCGCGGACTTGCGCGAATTGTCGCTCATCCTTGCGGGGTGGATGATTCATCTCGGAGGTAAGGCAGACATGGCGGAAGACGGCTACACTCTCGCCGCGGCAGCCCTTGAGGATGGTTCGGCGTTGCGCGTGTTCCAGGAAATGGTTTCGGCGCAGGGTGGAAACATTGCCGTGTTTGACGACCCGGCAGCATTTCATCATCCCGGAGAAACGGCGGTGGTTGAAGCATGGGAGAACGGCTATATCTCTGCAATGGACACGACTAAGCTCGGCTGGGCCGTCCAGCGCACCGGCGCAGGCCGCGAAAAAGCCGACGAACCGGTGGACCCTCATGCGGGCATCGAGTTCCACGCCCACCGCGGGGCGAGGGTAGAGCGCGGGCAACCGATAGCAGTGATTTACGCGACAACCGAGGCAATGCTGCGGGAGTCGAGCGAACTCGTCAGAGAGGCGATTATAATTTCCAACGTCTGGCCCGAATTCGTGCCCCTGGTCACCCGCATCTTCACCCACGAAAATGCCGAAACCCATCTCCGCAATGCTGTAAGGTAGTCGAATAAGAACCACTTCTCAGCGCTCAGTTATCAGTCGTCCGTTCTCAGGAACGAGTGCCCCCGCGACCGTCCACCGTTCACTGTCCACCGTTCACCGTTCCTCAAGGAGGAACCTTGGATCGATTTACAGGAATTCTTGGCATTCTCGCCGTGCTTCTGGCCGCCTGGCTGGGCTCCACAAACCGCAATCGCATCCGCTGGCGCACCGTCGCCTGGGGCCTCGGCCTGCAAGTCTGCTTCGCCTTCCTGGTGCTGCGCTTCGACTACGGCCAGCGCGCCATGACCTGGGCCGGCGGCGTGGTCAACAACATGCTCTCCGCCACCTTCGCCGGCACCCAGGTCCTCTTCGGCCAGCTTGGCCTGCCCAACGCCGGAGCCTTCGGCAAACTGATCGCTCCAACTTCAGCTTCCATCTTCGCGTTTCAGGTGCTGCCCACCATCATCTTCATCTCCGCGTTTTTCGCGGTGCTTTATCACATCGGCCTCATGCAGGTGATCATTCGCGGCATGGCCTGGGTCATGCTCAAGACCATGCGCATCTCCGGCGCGGAAAGCATGAACGTAGCCGCCAGCATCTTCATGGGACAAACCGAGGCGCCGCTCACCATACGCCCGTTTCTCTCCAAGGCCACGCGCTCCGAGCTCATGGTCATCATGACCAGCGGCATGGCGCACGTCTCTGGCGGCATCATGGCCATGTACATCTCGCAGGGCGTCGAGGCGCGCCACTTGCTCTCGGCCGTCATCATGACTTCGCCGGGAACGATTCTTATCGCCAAAATGCTGGTGCCCGAAGTCGGCATCCCCGCCACCGAAGGCCGCGTCGTCATCCCCAAGGACGAGCTGCACAAAGACGAGAATCTAATCGGCGCAATCGCCCGCGGCACCATCGACGGCGGCAAGCTGGCCTTCAATGTGGGCATCATGCTCATCAGCTTCCTGGCTCTAGTGGCGCTGCTCGACTCGCTGCTGCTCTGGACCCACGGCCTGGCTTACATGCACTGGGTTCCCGGCTCGCTCGGCCAGATCCTCGGCTACGCCTTCGCGCCCGTCGCCTGGCTCATCGGCGTTCCCTGGCACGATTGCATGGCCATCGGCAACCTGCTCGGCACCCGCATGGCGCTCAATGAAGTGATTGCCTATATCGCCCTCGGCGCGGAGAAAGCCACACTCGCCCCGCGCTCCTTCACCATCGCCACCTTTGCGCTCTGCGGGTTCGCTAACTTAGGCTCCATCGGCATGCAAATAGGCGGCATCGGCGCATTAGTGCCCGAGCGCAGAAACGACTTGGCAAAGTTAGGAGTTAGAGCCATGTTAGCCGGCACCATGGCTAACCTGATAAGTGCCTCGATCGCCGGGATGTTTCTGGGTTAGGACCGCAAATGAACAAGCCAATCGATTCCTACTGGGATATGCTGGAGCCGCACTTTGAGGCAATCAACATTTACGAGGACCCTGGAACTTTCGCAGCCTCAATCGCTGACATTCCTCCACACGTCGTCCTGCTCTATGCCGCGCACATGTGTCAGTCAGAGGTGCATAACGGAGGATTCCTCCAGCTCTTCTGGAACAGCACGGGCATCATTGTTCCCCATGCAATTGAGGCCTACAAGATGATCGGGATGCCAATACTGGCATCCCTCCTCCTACGGGCTGCTCAGCCGCTCGGACCACCCTATCCTCTCGACCGCGATGACCGCTGGGATGCGCTGCTACGCGGATCGGGCCTCAGCACGGGTGAAATCGCAGAGATATTCAAGCGGGAAGATCATTTGTATGCCGCTTTTCTCAAAGCGACGAGGAACTTGCCGTTCGACTCCCTCAATCGCCAGTTCTGGGAAGCATGCAAGACAGAGGGAGGGGGCTTTGAAACAGCCGCCACGCGCTACGCGCAACACCCATTCCTCCTACATTGAAGTAGTAGACGGGTGTCGGGTGCCCCATCCATGCGACGTTCTTGTCTTTGTCGCATGGGTGGGAGCCCACAAACCTCAACCAGCCGCTCGCTCGCCCCGCCCCTTCACTCGATAAAAAATCGTCAGTCCCGTCACCGATCCGCAAGTAATCAGGCTCGCCGTCATGCCCAGGATCAGTGACCAGTCGTGCTCCAGCGCTCCGTGCACAACGCCGATGACCTGCAGCACGCTGAAGCCGGCGAAGGTGACCAGCGAAACGCCTTCGGCCGTCTTCTTGCGCCACAGCGCAATCGCCTGCGGCACAAACAACGCGGCGTTGCAGCCCAGTCCCAGTCCAAACAGCCACGCAAAAATCTCTCTCATTGCACTCCCTCGGCCTTCAGTCCCTTGGTCCCTAGTCCCTCAGTCCCTGTTCGCGAACCGAACCGCATTCCGCGCCTTGGCGCGCGCCGCCTCCTCCTCCCGGCTGCGCGGCGGCGCGTTGGTTTCAAGCGAACTCAACAGCCGCGCCGACACCGCCGCAATCTCATCCACGGCCTGCGCAAAGGCCGCCTCATTGGCCTTCGACGGCTTGTTAAACCCGCTCACCTTGCGCACAAATTGCAACGACGCGGCGCGAATCTCGTCGTCCGTTACCGGCGGATTGAAGTTGAAAAGCATCTTGATGTTTCTGCACATGGCCTGCACACCTCCCGCATTTTATTGCTCTGCGCACAAGCGAAGAATCTCCGCGCCGAACCGCTCCACCTTGGCCTCGCCGATCCCGTCAATGGCCAGCATCTCGCGCGGATTCCGTGGCCGCGCTGCCGCCAGCGCTGCAATGGTGCGGTCGTGCAGCACCACGTACGCCGGCACCTTCAGCCGCCTGGCCTCCGCAGCCCGCCACTCGCGGATGCGCGCCGCCAGCGCTTCACCCTCCGCATTTAATTGCACGGGCTCAGGAGCCGCGCCGCTCTTGCCGCCGCCATTCTTCGCGGCCAGCTTGGCCTTGCGAGCGCGAGAAGGCGCAGCAGCACGCCCGCCAAACTCTTCAACGATGCCATCGCTGATCAGCAGACTCGTCAATCCGCCCCCGCGCAGCTCCCGCCCAGCATCGGTGAGCCGAGCCTTGCGAAAGCGAATCACTTCGCCGTCCTTTTCGAACGTGGCCTCTTCCATCTCGATCAGCCCCGCCTGCACCATGGCTCCCAACAGCGACTCATACTCGTCGCGGCTCATCGCACTTGCCAGCGCCAAGCCGCGTTGCAGCGTTCCCGTCGCTTTATACTCAACCCCGCGCAGCTCCTCCACGATCCGCTGCACCAGTTCCAGTTCCGCCGCAGTCGCGCGACGAAACTGCCGCAGCACCGCGCCTGCCGGATCGCACACATCGCACACGCCGCACGTCTGCCTGGCATCTTCCACATCTCCAAAGTGGCGCACCAGCGCACACATGCGGCACTCGCTCAGCTCGGTATAGCGCAGCACCTTGGCAAACTGCTCAGCCCGAAACTGCGCCTGCACCGCGTACGTCTTCTTCCAGCCCGGCCCGCCCACGGTCACGTTGCCGCCAAAGTCACAGCGCGCGCCGCCGTGAATCTCCAGCTTCTCCAGCGCCTTGTCGAACTCCTCTTCGCTCAACCGCACAGCTTCGCGGAGTTCATCCGCCATGCGCGGCTCCTCGCCAAGCGCGCGAAACACCCGCGCCAGGTGGTCGGCCGGCGGGTAATCGCGATTGAGAAAAAAGTCGTGCGTGCGCTGGTCCGCATAACTGTGCATCAGGAACGTGCGGCTCATTGCACCGTCGCGCCCGGCGCGGCCAATCTCCTGGTAGTAGCCTTCGAGCGTCGCCGGCAACCCGGCATGGATCACGGTGCGGATATCGGCCTTGTCGATGCCCATGCCAAAGGCGGTGGTGGCCACCACTACCTCAAGCTCGCCTGCTTGGAAAGCGGTCTGCACGCGCTCGCGCGTCTCCGCTTCAAGACCCGCGTGATACGCCGCAGCCGCGAGCTTTCCCTGGCACAGTTCAGCGGCCAGTTGCGCAGCCTGTTTTCTCGACGTGGCATACACAATCGCCGGCCTGCGCTCGGGAGCGGCCAGCAACCGCCGAATTACCCCTGCGCGCTCGGGTACCGGCAGCTCCACCACTTCAATGGCCAGGTTATCGCGGCGGAAGCCATGAATGAACAGGGCCGGCAGCGTCATGCCGAGCTGCGCGGTAATGTCTGCCTGCACGCCTGGCGTGGCCGTAGCCGTCATGGCCAGCACCGGGACCGGCTCGCCCTCTCCACGTAAGCCGGGAAGATACTCGCCCAGCATACGGTAGTCGGGCCGGAAATCGTGGCCCCATTGCGAGATGCAATGCGCCTCGTCGATGGCGATCAGCGCCAGCCTGCGTTTGGCCAGCATTTCAGCAAAGCCGGGCACGCGCAGCCGCTCCGGCGCAACGAAGAGAAATTGCAGCGAGCCGTTCAGATAGTCCACGCACGCCTGCCGCGCCGCGCTGCGGTCGAGGCCAGAGTGAATGCGCGCCACACGCAGGCCCAGAGCAGTGAGCTTGGCGGCCTGGTCGTCCATGAGCGCGATCAGCGGGCTGATCACCAGCGCCGTGCCGCCGCGCGCCAGCGCCGGCAACTGGTAGCACAGGCTCTTGCCCGCGCCTGTCGGCATCACCAGCAGCAGGTCGCGCCCGGCTACGGCCGCCTCGCACACCTCAAGCTGATTGGCGCGGAAGCCCGCAAAGCCAAACGCCGATCGCAGCAGGCTGGTCAAACTGGCCGCTGCCGGGCCGCTGGCAGCTGCTTCATTCGTGTTGGAGAGAGTCGTCAAAACAGAGGAGCAGCCGGCACACCGCGGCCACACCGCGGCGTGAGGATTCCTCTTCCACTCTACTAGACCCGGCGCTACGGACCGTATTCGCGCACCTTGGCATAGAGCGAACTGCGATGAATGCCGAGCCGTTTTGCGGCACGGATCATGTTGCCGCCTTCAACCTCAAGCGTCTCAAGAATGTGGCGCTTCTCCAGTTCCTTGAGCGTCAATGTGCCAAACCCGGGAACCGGACCGACCAACTCCTGTGCCGGCGGTTCAAACTCCAAACCGGTGTTGTGGATTACGCCGTCATCCGAAAGCAGCACCGCCCGCTCGAGCACGTTGCGCAGCTCGCGGATGTTGCCCGGCCACGCATAATTCTGCAACGCTGCGCGCGCCGTATCGGAGACGCGCAGCGGGCCGCGCTTCATGTCGTTGGCCAGCGCTTCCACCAGCTTGTCGGTCAGGATCGGAATGTCTTCCGGGCGCTCGCGCAGCGGCGGAATGCGCAGGCGCAGCGTGTTGATGCGGAAATAAAGATCGGTGCGAAACTTGCCTTCGTCGGCCAGCCGCTTCAGGTCGCGATGCGTGGCAACAATGATCTGCACGTCAGCCTTGCGCTCCACCACATCACCCAGACGGTAGAAGCGCTTCTCCTCAACCACCTTCAATATCTTCGCCTGAATGTCGAGGTCCATGTCGCCAATCTCGTCCAGAAACAGCGTTCCGTGATGGGCTGCTTCAAGGAACCCCATCTTGTTCGCGACGGCGCCGGTGAACGCGCCCTTCTGATGGCCGAACAACTCGGACTCAAGCAGCTCGCGCGACAGGCCCGCGCAGTTCAGATCGACGAAGGGCTCGTTGGCCCGCGGCCCCATGCGGTGCAGCGCCCGCGCCAGCACCCCTTTGCCGGTGCCGGTGTCGCCCTGAATCAGGACCGTGCCGCTGGCCTCGGCGACGCGCTGCGCAGCTTTCTTTAATGCCACAATTGCAGCGCTGGTGCCGATGAACGGATCGCGATCATAGCGGGCCCGCTCCAGCCGGTTGCTGACGGACTTTTGCAGGTTGCGAAAGTTCTCGAGCGAGCGGCGCAGCATGGTGGTGAGCAGCTCAATGTCCACGGGCTTGGGAACAAACTGCTCGGCGCCGTGCTTGATGGCTTCAACCGCCAGGTCGATGCGCGCCTGGCCGGTGAGTACGATCAACGGGATCCTTAAATCGCGCGCCTTGAGCCAGGCCAGCAGGTCAAAGGCCGTGCCGTCACGAAGCTGGTAGTCGGCCAATACGACGCTGGGCTGGGACTTCTGGATTTCAAGAATCGCGCGCGACACACCGTCGGCCCGGGCAACCTCGAAATCATGCAACTCAAGCCCGATCGTGAGCACGTCCAGCAGCGAGGCATCGTCTTCGACCACCAGGACTCGTTCCTGCATTGCGCCACTTCCTGCCACTTCGTCTGAATACGGGCCCGGCACCGGTCTCTGGCGCGGGCATTCCGACAGAGTCGGTCGTTACCAGGGACCCGAGGGTCATTGAGACCTTCACACGGTTCACCTGGCCGGATGTGTCAAGACTATAGGCCATTCTAAGAAACGTGTCGAGATTCTAGACAAATCCTGTCGTGAGGCACAACATTCTGTGCAGTTTGGAGGCTTTAATGACTCCCGTCATAAGAACATAAGGTAATTAATTTCAATCATTTACCTGCGATCCGCCGCGCCCGCTTGTGCTGGAAGCCGAAATGCCGATGAGGTTGCAGTGAGCAACTTGGCCACTCAGGCAAGTTCATGGCAGGCAAACTCTATGGCACGCAATACTTTCCGCATTCCTTCCCGGTTTCTGACTCTCGCACTTGCGGCATTCCTTCCGCTGTTTCTCAGCGCCTGCAGTTCGATGAACTTCATAGGTTCCTCTAATACGACTTCGGGCACCAAAGTGCCCCCGGTCACCGCGCCAACGGTTACCAAGCAGCCCGCCAGTACTACCGTGCCCCTGGGCCAGGCGGCCACATTTACCGTTGCGGCCACCGGCACCGCCACCTTGACCTACCAATGGCAGCAGAATGCTGCCAGCATTCCGGGCGCCACGGCGGCAAGCTACACCACGCCCGCAACCACCTCCGCCGACAACGGAGCAATCTTTACTGTGTTGGTCTCAAACGCCGCCGGCAGCGCCACCAGCAACCCGGCCGCACTTACTGTCACCAGCGGCACGCCCCCCGCTATCACCGAGGAGCCGGCCAGCCAATCCGTCGCCGTCGGTCAGCAGGCCACGTTCTCCGTGGTGGCATCCGGCACCGGCGCGATCACCTACCAGTGGCGGCAGAATGCCGTTGCCATTACCGGAGCCACGGCGGCCAGCTACACCACGCCAGCCGCTACGGCAGCAGACAGCGGCGCAAGCTTCGACGTCACCGTTAACGACCAGGCCGGCACCGCAACCAGCAACGCCGCAACCCTGACCGTCAACCTGCCCGCGCAGCCCAGCTACTACGTGGCCACCAACGGCAGCGATCAGGCCAACGGCTCCGCATCCAGCCCCTTTGCCACACTCGGGCGCGCGCAGGCTGCGATGCAGAATTCCGCCGTGAAAGTGACCCAGATCTACGCCGGCACCTATTACCTCTCCAGCCCACTCACGCTCACCGCGCCGGACCGCGGCGAAACCTGGCAGGCCGTGCCTGGAGCAACCGTGATCCTGAGCGGCGGCCAGCCACTCACGGGCTGGGTGAGCGAAGGCAACGGCATCTATTCGACCGCTGCGCCGGGTCCCGTGGGCCTGGACCTGGCCATCAACGGCGTGCGCCAGATGCCGGCAACGCTGGGCTACGACCCGCAGCGGCCGTTCATCACCGGCTGGCGCGAGCTGAATCCCAGCCAGCCGAGCAACTTCGGCGTCACCTTCGTGGTACCAGCCTCTGACCTGACTGCATCGGTCAAACCCGGCGCCATCCTTCAGGTGCTTGACTTTCTTCGCTACACCGACCAGATCACCACCATCACCGCGGTCGATCCAAGCACGAACACCATCACGGTCCGCGACCAGTTCAACACCGGCACCACCAACCCAGGCGTGAGCGGCAGCTGGCGCGTGCTCAACGACCCCGCTGACCTGAGCGCCCCCGGCCAGTTTGCCTACGACGCCGCAACCGGCAAGGCCTATGTGGAGCCGGTCAGCGAAGATACGCTTTCCTCGGACACCGTGGTCGCCGCCAGACTGAGTACGGTGCTGGCGCTCAACAACGTCTCCGGCGTCACGATCAGCGGCCTCACCTTTTCGGACACAACTACCGACCGCTGGATCTACTCCGGCATGTTCTACGACAGGCTGGCAGCGGTGATGGCCACAGGCGTGAGCAACTCGAGCTTTACCGGCAACACGTTCATCAACGCGGGCAACGGCATCGCGCTCAGCGGTTCGTCCAACAATGCAATCAGCGGCAACACCTTCAGCCAGCTGGGCGGGAGCGGAATCTTGCTCACCGGCAACAGCAACAAGAACCAGGTCACCACCAACACCCTCACCGGCATGGGCAGGATCAATGTCGGCGCCACCGGCATCCATCTTGAAAACAGCGCCAACAACGTGGTTGACAGCAATACGGTGGACGGCTCGCCGCGCTGGGGCATCGATCTTTATCCCACTGACAGCGTTTCGCTGGTCGGCAATACGGTCTCCAACAACACTCTGCGCAACACCAGCCAGCAAACCAACGACACGGGCGCCATCTACTCCTATGCCGGCGACAGCCCCGGCTACGTGACAGAGAATACGCTCATCACGGGCAACCGCATTGAGAATGTGGGCGGTCTGCTGCGCGACGCCTCGGGCAATTACGTCGCGGGCGCCTCGCAGGGCATTTACATGGACGACCAAGTCAGCGCCGTCACCATTGACAGCAACCTGGTCGAGAGCATCGGCAGCGGCATGATGCTCTGTCACGGCTGCAAGAGCAACACGGCCACTAACAACGTGGTGGTTCTGCAGCCGGCCGCGCTCTACGACCGCGGCGCGAATGGCGTGAGCTTTTCATCCGGCTTCATGAGCTTGAACGGCACCACGCGGGTCGACTTGCTGCCTTCTTACTTCCCGGCCAGCCTTCCCACATCCACCATCGTGGTGCAGCTCTCCGGCAAGGGCGCAGCCTTCAGCGTGGAAGCAGACGGCGCGGTCATTGGCGCCGGCACGGCCACGAGCGCAGTTGCCGATTACATCTTCACGGCCCAGCTCGCTCCCCACACCGTCCATCGCATCGGCATCACGCTCAGCAACGGCGCAACCTCCGGAACCCCGACCGCTACGCTTGGCAACCTGGCCATGTTTGTCAACAACACCGCGGTACAGCTGGTGGCGCCGGAAGCGACAGGCAACTATGGGTCCTATGGCTTCGTGGCCGGCGGCGACAGGTTGCAGGTCACCCACTACTCAGCCACCCACAACATCGTCTATCGCAACGGCGGCGGGTCCATGGACGTACTGAATTGGTCGGATGGGGCGGTGCCGGCCTATATCGACCCCAACCCCGGCAGCATCAACGACAATGTGCTCTTCCAGAACGTGGCCAGGTCCGACGACACCACCATGGGCGCGAACGGCGCCGATGCCAACTCGCAGTTGGTCAACCCCATGTTCGCCAATGCCACCATCGGCAACTACACGCTGCAGGCCAATTCGCCCGCGCTGGGGATGGGCTTTACCACCGGCGCCGTTCCGCTGACAGCACAGTAGGAAGGCATCTAGCGCTTCGGCTCGCTAATGGGATAGTCGCCGCTGGCCGTTTCCACCGGATCGACCGCGAAGCTCGGAGTCAGTCCCAGGCGACGCCAGAAGCGGTCGAGCAGCGCCAGGGTATCCGCGCTTGTCCTGCTGGTGGTGCGCAGCAAAATCTCCGTACTCTCGCCGGAGGCCAAGCTCGCCGCTTCGGCAGCAATTGCCACGCAGCGGTCGGGCCGGTACGTACAGCTGGCCAGATCGGCGATGGAGAGCCGCGTGCTCGGTGTCGCCAGCACCGTCCGCGGCGGCGCCATGCGGTCAAGCAGGCAAAAGATTTCGAGCTTCGACTCCAGTTCATCCGGCACGCAGTCAATGGCCAGGTCGGCCTCGCGCACCGCTTCTTCGATCGTCGACACGAACGAGACCGCGCCGCCCTGCTCCGCGCTCAATTCAGAAGCCAGCGCCGCTGGCCCGAGCTCAAGCCGCAGCCACTCCTGGGCGTGATGCAGATTGTGCGGCATCACGTCTTCAAGCAGCACGCGGAAGCCGGCGCGCGCGGCTGCCCGCGCCAGCCAGCGGCCCAGCGGCCCTGCTCCGATAATGGCTAAGGTTTCCGGCAAGACTGGGACTACTTTACGGCCAACGCATCGGCCACGTCCTGGGCGTTCGGCCGGGCCTGCACCAGATGCTCCGCCACGCGCGCCCGCTCATCGGCCGTCAGTGTGGGAATGGTCGCCAGCACCCGGCGCAGGGTCACGGCAACGTCATCAATATAGTTCATCAACCGAATTGCTTCTCCAGACAGCGGCATGGTTTCCCTCGATGGTTGGAAGTTCTGCTCCTATTGTAGGGGGTGCGGTCGGGGGAGCGGAAGGCACGCGGGCGCAAAGGCATATCCTTCCTGCGGCCTGACTTACAGCATTTTCGATTCAGCTCTTTCGAGAAAGCTGGATGCCGAGTGGCTTTTCAGTAAGAAAAAGCCACCTTGCACGCCATCCCCAATGTCAACATGTGAATCGAAAATGTTCGAGCGGACCGCCTCATCATGCAAAATGAGCCGATCCACAAACAACAAGCCGCACTTATCGCTAAGTGCGGCAATGGTGTTTCTTGAATTCGTCCCGAGTTGCTGGCCCCGCACTTAGCTTCGCACCGTTCACGGATTGCTCCGTACCCGACGCTTGACGCTCCACGCATCGCCCGGATTGCTCCGTTCGCTGCACTTCTGCGCCCTTGTGCTGCACCCGTCGCCGCGTGCTCAGCCGGTTTCGCCTGGCCCGGTTTGCGGATTGCTCCGCCCCGTCCCCCTGCGTTCCGTGCTGCTCACGGAGGACTCCGCGTTCAACACTTTAAGCTTGCGCCCCGTACCCCGGCTCTCCCCGTTTCCGGTTTGCTCCGTCTTCCGAGACTTAGCGCTGCTCGCTTGCTCGCGGATTGCTCCGCTCCCTTGCTGCTCACGCTCTCCCCCGCTCGCAGATTGCTCCGCGCCCGGTTCTTGGCGTTCCGTGCGGGTCTACGGATTGCTCCGTACGCTCACCCGTTCCGCCCCAGTGCTGCTTACGGATTGCTCCGTGCTCAACACCTTAAGCTCAGCCCCGCTCGCGGATTGCTCCGCGCTCGACACCTGGCTGCCGAGTTCCGTTTGCGGATTGCTCCGCTCCCTTCTCTCTGCGCCCTGCTGCATTTGCGGATCGCTCCGCGCCTGCCGCTTTGAGCGTTGCATCGAACCCGTAGTACTCCGCGCTCGATACTTATCGCTCCGCCCCGCTCATGGATTACTCCATGCTCGACACTTGACTCTTTGTGCTCTGCGCAGATTGCTCCGCGCTTCCCACTTAGCGCCCGATGTTAGTTGCAGATCGCTCCGCTTCTAACACTTCATGCTCCGTGCCTGGACCAGTTGGTAAGCTTACTCAACATCACAAGTGAAGCTGCTTCCGCTTACCTGGCAACCCGGAATGAAAGTAACTATGCTCCTTGGACTTTTGTGCTGTCAATGCTAAGTGCAAGTATATTTCTGTGGAAATCTTAATCAATTAGTGGAAAACCTTGGGCACTTACCTGGACTCATTTGAAGGCGGCAAATGCATGCCAGAATGCACAAGAGGGAGTGCAAACCGAGGCACCTAGCGGGTGAAATGATGGATTGTGGCGGCCAACAATGCTAGGTTGAACGCCGCATGCGCCGCCATCGCGGTCCAGATTGTTCCTGAACGTGTGCGGCAGAGGGTAAAGACTGCGCCTACGCCGGTCATCAGTACCACAGCAATCGCTGCCGACAACGCCCGCAGGTGATAGCCCGCCGCATCGCTCCAGATTCCATGAAGGGAGAGATAGACGAGCGCAAACAGAGACGAGCTGACCAGCGTGGCCACAACAGCGTTGAAGCGTTCGGTGAAGGCCTGCTGGATGATTCCGCGAAAGAGGATTTCTTCGCCAACGGGGTTGAGAAAGGTGGCAGGGAGGGAGTACGCGGCGAACAACCCGGCCGGTGAAAGCAGCCCGCGCATCTCGTCAAAGTGGAGATAGTTGCGGATGCTGATGCACCAGTTATCGGGAGTGTTTCCGAACATAGCCATGCCGAGCGCGAAGAACACCAGTCCGCACGCAGCCCCGGCCGCCGCGCTGACGACCACGGAAGCCGGAGTCACGCCGCGCTCGGTGAACCCGATCTTGCGCCGCCCACTGCTGGTGAGCAAGATGAACGGCAGCGCCCACATCGCCATGGTCTGCATCAAATAGAGTTCCTGCAACGCGTATGGGCTGAGTATTGCGAAAAATCGCACTGCGGCCAGCACCACGAACACCACCACGGACACCACCCACGGCGGCCCCAGGAGCGCCGTCCAAATGGGCTTGAGAAGCGCTGTTTCGGACGCGGGTGATTGCGCCGGATCGCTCATTGGCGGTTCCTTCCTGCCGGGGTTTGCCTGGGCTCTGCGAGCCTGAGCAGCGCGCGCTGTTTATGGAAATCAGGGTGACTCTGCTGACCAGCCTACGGACCGCGCAGGCAAACGTCAAACGCAAGCGGGCGGCCCACCCCTCCCACAAGGAATGGACCGCCCCTTTGCATCCTCCTCACCTGCGAGGAGATCCTTTTCCCGCGCTGCGGGCCCGCTTTAGAGCGTGCGCTTGAACAGCGGCGTAGCGATTAACAATGTGCTGATGCCGAACACAAACAGGAACAGCAGGTCGTAGCGGATGGCGACGAATCCGCCGTCCTTGAGCAGCACCGCCTTGAAGCCATGCACGCAGTAGGTGAATGGATCAACGACAGAGATAGCCTGAAGCCAGCGCGGAAACGCGGCCACTGGATACATGCCGCCGGAGGGATAGAGCAGCAGCGTGTTGAGGATGCCGAACATGGCGCGCGGCACCAGGGGATCGTCCACGCGCACCATCATCAGGAACATCATGCCGTTGAAGGCGATCGCTGTTACGACCATCAGGCAGAATAGTTCCAGCAGCGCCTCGGGATGAAAGATGACGCCGAGGCCGGCCATCAGCGACCCAATCACCGTGAGCGAGATGCCGGCGAGCACCGCTTTCATTGAGCCGGCTATGTTCATGCCGAAGACCAACTCCAGTCGCGTAATGGGAGTTACAAGATAGCCCTCATGTACGCCGCGCGCCTTGTCGTCGATGTATAACATGCCCCCGCCGATCATGACCGAGATATACATGGCCAGGGCAATCGTCAGAGGGAGCAGAAACTTCATGTAATTCACATAGGGATAGAGCTCGACGATCTCCAGCGCAATGGAGTTGGCCAGGCGCGGCTGGATGATCGGATTGGTCAGTGCGGAGACCAGCAGCTGCATCTCCGCTTCGATCGAGCCGGACATGAACTGGTCCGAGTTATCGACCACCAGGCCGACCTGCGGCGCATCCTGCGAGTAGACGCGGCGCGAGTATTGCTTGGGAATGACCACCGCGGCGTCGATCTTGCCGGTACGCACGTCTTCACGGGCCTGAAACTCGTCCTCATAATCGATGGTCTTGAAGGTCTTGATGTTGGCGGCTACTGAGTCGAAGGCCTCGCGCAGCTTCACCGCCTCCGGGCCGTGGTCATAGTCCACCACCGCCACGCGGGCTCCCGTGATCTTTCCGCCGAAGGCATTGCCCATGATGACCAACTGCAGCATCGGCATCATGAGCGACATGATCATCAGCGTGGGCGAGCGGAAAAACTTGCGCATCTCGCGCTCGATAATGGCAAACATTCTGTTCATGGCTGCATCCCCGGCCTGGGCGGCATGGTAAAGACCGGTTTGACCGTCTCATCGCGGAGCTGGCGGCCGGTGTAGTGAACAAACACGTCGTCAAGCGTCGTGTTCTGCACGCTCAGTGAAGTAAGTGTCTCGCCGAGCGATGCGGCTAACTCGACTAACTGCATGGTTGTCTTGGATCCTGACGAAGTGAGCACCCGATAGAAGCCCGCCGACTCGGCCTGCACGCTGGTTACTCCGTCGAGCCTCTCCAGCCGCTGCTTCCACTCCTCTGTCTCGCGGTCGAAGTGCACTTCCACCACATTGGCTCCCGGCACGCTCTGCTTGAGTTCCATGGGCGTGCCCAGCGCAACCAGGTTGCCGTGATCAACAATGGCAATGCGGTCGCAGAGCTTGTCGGCTTCTTCCATGTAGTGCGTGGTCAGCAGCATGGTGAGGTGGCGCGTCTTGCGCAGGTTGTCCAGCATCTCCCACACGGCAATGCGCGACACCGGATCGAGCCCGGTGGTTGGTTCATCGAGAAAAAAGATGCGCGGGTTGTGCACCAGGCCGCGCGCAATCTCAACCCTGCGCCGCATGCCGCCGGAGAGCGTCTTCACCTGCGCCCCACGCCACTTCACCAGGTCCACGGCTTCCAGCACATCGGCAATGTTCTTCTCCCGCTCGGCCCGGGGAACGCTGTAGAGCTTGGCGTAGATGCTCAGGTTCTCTTCCACCGTCAAGTCAGGATCGCTGGTGAGCGCCTGGGGGATGACGCCGATCATGCGGCGCACATCGTCCGGATGTTTGGCTACGTCGTAACCGCCCACGATTGCGTTACCGGCTGTGATCGGCACCAGCGTGGTCATCATGCGGATGAGCGTGCTTTTCCCCGCCCCATTGGGACCGAGCAGGCCGAAGATCTCCCCATTGGCCACTGAAAAGCTCACGCCCTTCACGGCCTCAAACGTGCCGTAGCGCTTGACGATATTCCGCACCTCAATCGCCGGCGGTGCCGGCGCCGGGGGCGCTTTCACATTTTGGTCGAGAGTTGTGACTGGCGCGCTCATTGCTTCACCAGCTTCTCTTTCGGGATGTAGACCTGGGCCGTCATGCCGGGAACAAAGCGCTCGCCGTCGTTGGGGATCAGCAGCTTCAACTGGATGGTCTTGATGTCACGCTTGCGGCTGCTTACGTCGCGCTGCGTGGCAAAGTCCGCCTCGGCGGCCTTGTTGATGACCTTGCCCTGGAGGGTCGCGCCCGAGGGCATCACCACCCGGAGCGAGTCGCCCAGTTGCACGGTGTCGGCCTGCGTCTCCGGCAGCGGCGCATACACCCAGGTCTCAGTCAGATCCATGATGGTGACGATGGTTGCGCCCATGGTAACCACCTCGCCCTGGCGGGCCGCACGCACGTTTATCTTGCCACTGACCGGCGCAAACACCTGCGAGTAGCCAACCTCCACCTTGGCTTCATCGGCCAGCGCGCGCGCGTTGGCTGCCTGGTCGCGGGTCTCATCCACGGTGCGGGCCGCAACAGTGGTCAACATCTCGTGGGCACGGGCTTGCCGCAGCGATGCCTCGGCTGCCGCCACGTTCTCCCGTGCTGCATCGACGGCGGCCTGGGCGGCCTGCAGACTGGTAGCCGCGTCGTCCTTTGCCTGCGCGCTCATAATGCCCTGCGCGGCCAGCGCCACGGTGCGGCTGGTGTCTGCCTGCTGGTGCTCGTAGTTGGCCTGGGCCTGCGCCAGCGTGGCTTTCGCCGCGCTCACCTGTGCCTCGGCATTCACCGTAGCGCTGCCGGTTTCGCCGCGCGTCTGGCGCTCGGTTTCTACCGTCTCTCCCAGCTTGTTACGCTGGCTGGCGGCAGTGGCCTCCGCCGCTTCGCGCGCGGCTTTCAGGTCATCGCTCTCAATCACGGCGATCAACTGGCCGGCCTTTACATCCTGCCCTTCATCCACCAGCAACTGCTGAATGCGGCCGGGAATCTTGGCGCTGACCATGACTTCGTTTGCGTCCACCGTGCCGATCAGCTGTAGATCGCCGCTGGGCCGCACGGTGACGAAATACCAGATCAGCGATCCGACGGTTAGCAGGCCCAGAATCATGAAAACTCGGTTGCGTGCGTTCACAGGTTCCTCACTTCTTTAGGTGACGATTGGCCGGCATCCATATTGCGCGGCTCGATTGTTGCGTTGCCAAATGGAGCGCCGGGCAGTTCGGCCGGCTGGGGCATGGGTGTGTCGGCCAGCACCTGGGCCGCGAGGCGCGCCCCCTCGGCGCGATCGATGAACAGTGCCTGGCCCAGGAACTCGACCGCAGCGCGCCGCCGGAACTCAAGGGCCGCGGGCAGCAGCAGGTCGGACTCCACAATGAGCCGCATCAACGGCGCGGAGAGAAAGTAGAAAACATTCGGCCCGAAGACCGCATACATCAGCTGCGAGCTTTCAACCGCAATCAGTTCGCCGGAACCAATACCAACCTCCGCCACCGCCAGCATGCGATCGCCCATGGGCTTGAAGAGATGTTCGACGAGCGGACTCACAACGCCCGGTTCCCCCTTGCGCATGCGGATCATCTCCTGCTGAATGAGTGATTGAAACAGGGGTTGCGAGTAGATGCGATCGAAGTGGTTGAGTGCCGTGCGCAGAACCCGCTCGCCGGCTGAGCACTGCTGGGTCAAGACCGACATGCTGGATGCGGTGACGCGCGCCGCGACGGCCTCGAGCGCCTCGGCGTAGAGGGCTTCCTTGTTGCGGAAGTAGTAATAGAGGAGCGCCTTGTTGACGCCGGCAGCGAGGGCAATGCGCTCGGTGCGCGCCCCGGCCAGGCCGTTGGCGCTGAACTCGCGGGTGGCTGCGTCGAGAATGCGGGCGCGGGTCTGGTCGGCGCGGTCGGCCTGGTTGCGGAATTGGGAGAGGTCTGCCATCAAATTAACTAACTGGTTAGTAAATTATAGGAATCAAGGCCACATTGCAAGAGGTTTCTGCCGCCTGCGCGGTAGAAATCGAATCAATGCGTTTGAAATGAATGGAATGCGCGCCCGCTGAAATAAATTACGCAGAGTCACTCTGCGGTAGTATTTGCCCGTGCGCTGACAGTTCAGGCAAAAAAGCTGATGGTCCGGGGCTCGCTCGGCACGCGGAAGGGCGTCGGAGATTCGCCGGAAGCCTGATCTTCCGAAGCTTCCAATTCTTCGTCCGGGGTGTCGTCTTCAGAGCCGCGCGCGGAGCGGCCATTGCTTGGGGAGTACTTTTCGTCGCCGGTTCTGGCTGAGTTCTCTACCCGCTCCATCGGCAGTGGATCAAGGTCTGCCTGAAGGGAACGGGCCAGAGGCAGCGGGGTGAGGTAGGTGATTGGTGTGATTCCCATGTTCCCTCCTGCCTGCATAACTTCCCATGCCAGAAACATCGGCAAACCGAAATAGAACTTTAGTGGTAAACAGAAATTTCTTTGAAATAATTGCGGGGAGGCGTCCGGTCGTGGTTACGGCGTTCCGGCAAAGGTCAGCGACGGAGAATCTTCAAGCCGCGCGCCTGATCGAATGCCGCAGCTCGCAACCCTTGGCCAAGTCCCTCATTCCGCAGTGGAAAGCTCAGTTGCGACTCGATCGCAAGGGCGCAAATTGCGATCAAAGCGCACCAAACAACTCCGGCAGCACGGTGCCGGCGTTGCCCGCCACCACCTGCGTAAAGGCACTCGCATTCAGCGGCGGCTCGGGACCCACGTAGATTGTGCGCGCCCCGTGCTGCCGCGCCCACTGCACAAAGCTTGCCGCCGGGTAAACCGATCCGGAAGTCCCGATCACCAGCATCAGCGTCGCGCGGCCAATCTCTGCCTGGATGCGCGGCATCTCCAGTGGAATCTCGCCGAAGAAGACGATGTGCGGCCGCATGCGTGCCCCGCAGGTGCAGCGGCCCACCTCGCTCAGGCTTTTGTACACGGTGTGATCCTCGACCGGCGGCGCGCCGCATTCATTTCCACAGCGCGACTTGGCCAGTTCGCCATGCATGTGTGCCAGCCGCACGCTGCCGGCACGCTCGTGCAGATCGTCCACATTCTGCGTGCACAGAAAAAATCGGTCGCCCAGGCGCTGTTCAAGCTCCGCGAGCGAATGGTGTGCGGGGTTGGGCTGGGCCGCCGCGCACTGCCGTCTGCGCTCGGAGTAAAACTCCCACACCAGCGCGGGGTTGCGCTGCCAAGCCTCGGGCGTGCATACATCTTCAATCGCATGCCCGGCCCACAGTCCGTCTGAAGCGCGAAACGTCGGCAGCCCGCTCTCCGCGCTGATGCCCGCGCCGGTAAGAACAAAGACACGGTCGTCCGCCGAGATGGAAATCTTTGCCATCAAAGCTCCCCGCCGCAGTGGGACTCGATTCTAGTCCGTCGTCCCTGTTCCCTGTTCCCTAGTCCCTGCTCTTTCACGGTTCCAGCAGAATCTTTCCCGTCGTCCTGCGCGCTTCCAGGTCGCTCTGCGCCTGCGCCGCTTCCGCCAAAGGATACAGGTGCTCCGTGCGCAGCTTGAGTTCGCCCTTTGCGGCCCAGCCCAGCACATCCCCGGCTCGCCACTCCAGCTCGGCGCGCGTGGCAATGTAATGCCACAGCGTGGGGCGCGTTACATAGAGCGAGCCCTTGCCGCTCAGCTGGATCAGATCGAACGGCGGCACCGGCCCGCTGGAGGCGCCGAAGAGCGCCAGAAGGCCGCGCGGACGAAGGCAGTTCAGGCTGCCCTCAAACGTGGTCTTCCCCACCGAGTCGTACACCACATCCACGCCCTTGCCGCCGGTGAGCCGCTTCACCTCCGGCTCGAACTCCCTCTCGGTGTAAAGAATCACGTCGCTGGCGCCGGCCTCGCGGGAGAGTTCGGCTTTCTCTTCCGTCGAGACAGTGGCAATGACCCGCGCACCGATGCGTTTGGCCATCTGTGTCAGCAGCAGCCCCACGCCGCCCGCGCCGGCATGCACCAGCGCCGTCTCGCCGGCCTTGAGCGGGTGGGTCGAGTAAGCGAGATAGTGTGCCGTCATGCCCTGCAGCATGGCAGCCGCGGCCTGCTCCATGGTCAGGCCCGCAGGCACCTTCACCAGGCTCGCCGCTGACACCAGCGCATACTCGGCATAGCTGCCCAGCACGCTCACGGAGGCGACCGCATCGCCAGCCGCAAAGCCGGTCACGCCCGGCCCCAGCTCTTCCACCGTACCTGCTGCCTCACTGCCCGGGATGAGCGGCAGCGACGCCTTGTAAACGCCCTTGCGAAAATAAATCTCGATGAAGTTGACCCCGGTGGCCTCGACGCGGATCAACACCTGGCCCGGCCCCGGCTCGGGGATGGGCAACTCGGCAAGCTGCAATACCTCCGGCCCGCCTGTCTCGTGAATCTGGATTGCCTTCATGTCAGGGAAAAGAATGCACCCTGAGGCCCCGCCGCCGCAAGCACGCACTTGCCGTGCGGTCCGCCGCGGCGGACTCGCTGCTCGTTCGCATGGGGTTCATTGGCTTCCCCTCTTGCGCCGGAGCAAAGGCGCAAGCCTCGCCGGACTGCACACTGCGCCAGCCCTAACGCAACAAACCCCGCCCAGGCTCGCGCCCAGCGGGGTTCTTTATTCCCTGTTCCCTATTCCCTGTTCTTTAGTCCCGATCCGACAACAAGCTCTGCTCCTCGGGTGAGATCAGCCGCACCAGCCGGTCGACGGTGTAGGGCGCGCGGCTCTGCATGGTGTGGTAGTGGCGCACCTGCAACTCGCCAAGCAACCCGATAGCCAGCATTTGAATGCCGGCGACAATCAGCACCGCGCCCACCACGAACATGGGCCCATGCAGCTCCATCAGGCTCTGATGCGGATGCAGCAGCTTCTCGACCAGCAGCACCGCAGAGATGACGCTGCCGACCAGCATGCCCAGGGCGCCAAACCCACCGAAGAAATGCAGCGGACGGCTCATGTACCGGAGCAGAAAGCGAATGGTCATCAGATCGAAGAACACGCGGAAGGTGCGCCCGATGCCGTAGTGGCTCTTGCCGCGCTCGCGGTTGGCGTTCTTGATGGGCACCTCGCAGATTGAGGCGCCATACCAGCTGGCCAGCGCGGGAATGAAGCGGTGCATCTCGCCGTAAAGCGGAATATTCTGGATCACCTCGCGGCGGTAGGCCTTGAAGGTAGTGCCGAAGTCGTGGATGTCCACCCCGGACAGTTTAGTCATGAGCCAGTTTGCGCAGCTTGACGGGAAGCGGCGCAGGAAGAAGCTGTCGGTGCGATGGCGCCGCCAGCCGGAGACCACGTCGTAGCCTTCTTCAAGCTTTTCGAGAAATGCAGGAATGTCATTGGGATCGTGCTGCAGATCGCCGTCCATGGCCAGGATGAACTCGCCCGAGGCGTGGTCGAAGCCGGCCGCCAGCGCCGAGGTCTGGCCGAAGTTGCGGCGCAGCTTGACCACCAGCACGCGGCTATCCACCGCGGCGATCTCCTCCAGCATTTTGTACGAGCGGTCACTCGATCCGTCGTCGACAAACACCATTTCGAAGCTGTCGGCGACCTGCTCCATGGCCTGCTTCAGGCGCGCATACAAGGCCGTGACGTTCTCTTCCTCGTTATGAAAAGGAACGACGATCGAATATTTCGCCATGATGTCAGTATAGATGCATTTTTGTCTAAAAGGTTCATTTCCGCAGCGACTAGGGCCGGCGTCGGTGCCAAACACGAACCAACGGCCAGGGTGGGAATTGGCGCGGCCTACCGATCGAGCTCGTCGAGCATGGCCTGCATCTCGCTCAGTGCATGGCGATTTCCGCTGCGCGCGGCGCAGCCGATGCCGGCCTTGAGGCGGTCAATGGCCTCCGCCGTACGGCCCGCGCCCGCCAGTGTTTGCGCGGACATGAAGTAGCCGGCTGTGTAGTCCGGGTTGTCAGCGAGCAGAGTATCGAACTCCGCCAGCGCTGCGGCTGTTTCTCCGCTGCCGGCCAACTCCATCGCCACGCCGTAGCGCGCAAAGCTGTTCTTCGCGTCCAGCGCCAGAATCTCTCTCAGTCCCGCGAGCTTGTCCATCCGTTCGGTTTTCCATCCCTGCACTGCGCGGATGGCTGGCCGCGCATTTGCATATTGGGCGCCTGATTGCCGAAACTGGAAGAGAGCATCAACAAGGTTGACCGATCCTGCGGCCAGCGCCAGTTCCATTCTAACTGGGCGCCAGCTGAGCGGGCGCAACGAACGGAGCAAGCAGAGCATGAACGACCCGCAGATGAACAAGACGCAGAGCGCGGCCGTGCCCGCCGCCCGCACCATCCGCAGCACGCAGTCGGAGATGACCGAGATCATCCTGCCAAACGACACCAACACCTTGGGCAACCTGCTGGGCGGACGGCTGATGCACTTTATCGACCTGGCCGGCGCCATGGTGGCCTATCGCCACTCGCGCACCAACGTGGTGACCGCGGCCATGGACCACATCGACTTTATCCGCCCCGTGCACCTCGGCGACCTGCTCACCCTCCGCGCCAGCATCAACCGCGCCTTCTCCACGTCCATGGAAGTCGGCGTCAAAGTCTGGGCCGAGCACACCCGCACCAGCCAGATCGTCCATGTGGCCAGCGCCTACCTGGTCTTTGTCGCCATCGACGATCAGGGCAAGCGCGTGCGTATTCCTGAGGCCACGCCCGAAACTGCGGACGAACTGCGCCGCTATGAGGGCGCACTGCGGCGGCGCGAGCATCGCGAGGCCGAAGCCGTCCGGCGCAAGCAGGCCAGGGTCGACTCGGGCGAGCCTCAAGAACACTGAGAAGCGAATCCGGCGCACTGGCCCGACCATCCAACAGCTATCCGACGAAAAATGATCGCAACCCGGCACGCAGCCGGCGAAGTTCGAATGAAGGAGCAACACCCATGGCCCACGCACCCAATATGCCCGCCCCCGTCGCCCTGCCCGGCGTCCAAAAAATCGTAGCCGTCGGTTCCGGCAAAGGCGGCGTGGGCAAAACCACCGTCGCGGTCAACCTGGCCATCGCGCTCTCGCGCCTCGGCCAGCGTGTGGGCCTCATCGACGCCGACATCTACGGGCCCAACGTCCCACTGATGATGGGCTCGGCGCAGCAGCCCGTCGTGGGGCCGGGCAACATCATCGTGCCCAACCTCACGCACGGCATCAAAACCATCTCCATCGGCTACATTTCGCCGGGCGACAAGCCGCTGGTGATGCGCGGACCCATGCTGCATCAGATCATCCGCCAGTTTTTGCAACAGGTGGACTGGGGCGAGCTCGACTACCTCATCGTCGATCTGCCGCCGGGCACGGGCGACGTGGTCATCTCGCTGGTGCAGACCGTGCCACTGACGGGCGCGGTGGTCGTTTCGACGCCCAGCGATGTGAGCCTCCAGGACGCGCGCAAGGCTCTGGAGATGTTTGCCCAGGTCAACGTTGAAGTCCTCGGCATTGTCGAGAACATGAGCCACTTTACCTGCCCGCACTGCCACCACGAGATCGACATTTTCTCCAAGGGCGGCGCCGAGCGTACCGCGCAGCAGTTCGGGATTCCGTTCCTGGGTTCGATCGAGCTGGTTCCGGCCATCCGCGAGGGCGGCGACCGCGGCCTGCCCGTCGCTCTGGCAGGGCCGAAGAGTCCGCAGGCAGCGGAGTTTTATGCCATTGCGCAGAAGCTGATGGTTCAGGCTGAAGAGGCCGCTGCTTCGGCTACGGACGTGATTGAGATCAGCTAGGCACCTGCGGTGCGGTCCGCTGCGGCGGACTCGCTGATCGCTCGCAGGAGATTCTGTGGTTCTCAGGTCCCTCCGCCGCGGCGGACGAGGGACCTGGGGCGCCCGCAACCGCACACGTACCCGCTACCGCACACGGTGCCCACTTTCATTACTAAAGTAATTTTGTTAGGTTACCTAGCGTAAGGGGGGGTAGGGTGTGCTGTTGCGGGGGGCTTGAAGACCTGGGGCGGTGGGACGGGCTGGTTTGAGGGCGCACATGGAACGATGGTGCGCCTTTCGGCGGGAATGCCCTGCAAAAAGAGCCGCCGTTTGAATGGCGCTCAGTCCATCTTATCGGCGTACTCCTCGCGCAGCTCGCGGCGCAGCACCTTGCCGGTGTGGTTCATGGGCAGGCCGCCGGGCGCGAGGATCCAGATTTGCCGCGGCGCCTTGTAGGGTGCGAGGCTGATGCGGCAGAAATCCAGCAGATCATCGGCGCTCACGTCGGCGCCCTGGACGAGCTCGACGACGGCGACGGGGATTTCGCCCTTGTCTTTGTGGGGCACGCCGAAGGCCGCAGCGCGGGCCACGGCGGGATGGGCCAGCATGGCTTCCTCAAGCTCTTTCACATAAACGGAATAGCCACCGGACTTGATCACATCTTTCATGCGCCCGACGAGGCGGACCATGCCCAGGCGGTTGCGCGTGGCCAGGTCGCCGGTACGCAGCCAGCCGTCGGCGGTGAGCAGCCCCTGGCTGTCGCCCTTGTCCTTCCAGTAGTGCGGTGAGAGGCCGCGGCGGCGGATCTGGCACTCGCCGGTGACGCCGGCCTTGACCGCCTGCGCGTTCTCGTCGGCCACACGAATCTGGAACGGCGGGACGGGGAAACAGAGGTCGCCCGAGCCAGGCAAAAACGAAAGATCGATGCCCATCATGGCCAGGCCGCCCAGCTCCACCATGCCATAGCCGTTGATGAGCACGGGGGGAATGCGACGGCCGCCGGACAGGCGCAGGAAAGCGCCGAAGCGGCGCAGCTTCTCGCGCACGTCGGTGGGCAGGTGATCGCTGGCCGAGAGCCACAGGCGCACGCTCTTGAGCCGCTCGGGGTCGGGATTGCTGTTGACCAGGCGGGCAAACATGGCCGGCACGCCGACAAAGGCGGTGATGCGATGACGCTCGGCCAGCTCCAGGGCACGCTCCACGTCAAACCTGTCGAGGAGGCAGCCGCGAATGCCGGCCATGAGGCCATAGAGGGCAATGCTCACGGCCATGATGTGCGACCAGGGCAAGGCGATGAGAGCGAGATCTTTGGGCCCCAGAAACGCTCCGGCAATCACCGTGGAGGAGCGCGCGCCGAGCAGCGCGCGGCTGGAGAGCGCGGCGCCCTTGGGGAATCCGCTGGTGCCGGAGGTGTGAAAAACGGCCACGGTCGCGCTGGAATCGATCTGGACCGGCGGGAACGGCTCGCCGGAAGCTGTGACGCGGAGAAATCCCGGCAGGGTTTCCGCCAGGCTGTCGGCCTCGATCCAGATGCGCACCGGCAGCGCCGCGCGGTCGTGGATATTGCGCTCGAAGACGGCTTTGTCGGTGACCAGAATGTCAGTCCCGCTGGTTTCAAGGATGCGCCGCACCTCGGCCGCGGTCAGCATCGGGTTGAGCGGAACAGCGATGCCGCCGGCGCGGACGATGGCCAGAAACCAGTGCAGGCAGAAGCGGTCGTTGGTGCGATAGATGGCCACCGGCTGGCCGGGCTGGAGCTGGACGGTGCGGCGGAGAAAAGCGTCGAGGTTGCGGATGTCGGCGTGCAGGTCGGCCAGGCGGTAGACGCCGTCGTCGTCGACCGAGACCTCGCAGTCGCCCTTGCGCCGGACCAGCTCATCGACCAGGTTGGCCACCGTTACGCCGCGGTCGCGGGAGAGCCGGAAGCGGGAGACAAGGTTCATGCTTCGGCGACCGCCTTGCGGCCCCACTCGCTGGCCACGCAGTAGTTGAACAGCCGATCGAGATAATCGAGCACATGGGGCGGCGTCAGGCCCGACGGAGCCAGCAGGCGCTCGGCCTCGGTGGTGTCAAACTGCATGCGCATGGTGAAGTAGTCGCGGTAGGCGCGGCCGTCGCGCAGCACGCGCCGTTTTTTGCCCCATAGGGTCATGAACAGGAGCGGGCGCACGGCCGCGAAAAAGAGTTTGGGATCGACGTAGCGGGCTTCCGGCGCGTTGAAGTACTCCGCTGCCCGCTTGGCCACCTGGTCGATGGTGGCGCTGCCTTTGGGCCCGGCGCAGAGGTGGACCACGGCGCCGAGCGCTGCCGGGTCAAAGGCGAGGCGGGCCACGGCGGAGGCGACGAAATCCACCGGCACAATATCCAGCACGGCATCGGGATAGCCGGGGACGGTGCGCCAGAGGCCGCGGGCGTAAATCTTCAGCGGCCAGTACATCATTTTGAAGCTGGACGTGACGCCGGTTTGGGAGTCGCCGACGATGATGCTGGGACGCAGGATGACGCCGGGCATCGACTCAAAACGCGAACGCACCAGCGCCTCGGCCTCGGCCTTGGTCTGCTCGTAGGTGTTGCGATAGCCCTGCCCGACCGCCAGCTCGCTTTCAAGTACCAGGCCGGTGCGCTCGCCGGCCACGTAGGAGGTGCCCACATAAGCCAGGCTGCGCAGGTTGCGGATGCCGGCGGCGAAGTCCAGAATGCGGCGCGTGCCTTCGACGTTGACCTCGCGGGCTTCGCCGAGGGTGTGGTCGAAGCGCACGGTGGCCGCGGAGTGGATGACGCGGGTGGCCTCGGAGGAGAGCCGGTCGAGCGATGCCTTGTCCAGGCCGCAGTTGGGCTGGACGACGTCACCGGTATAGACATCCACGCGATGACGGGCCGCCGCTGGAACGATCTTGTCGGCGCGCAGCTGAATGGATTGGGTTGGTGTGGGGCGAATCAGCAGGGCCAGCCGCGCATCCGGCTCGCGGTCAAGCAGTTCGCGCACCAGCCGCGCACCCAGGAATCCGGTTGCGCCGGTAACAAAAATGAGTTCTTCGCTGTTCAATCCGGTCACAACCTCAGCTTGCGGGCCGTGTAAACGACCTGAAATACCACTCCCCGGCGTGCAAAAAAGGGTGGGCAGAGCCCTGTCCCAAGTATAGCCCGCAAGCCCGGTCCCAAACCGGGGCCAGCTGCGCTGCGGTGTCACGTTTTGAGGCGGCCGGTGTCTTATCCATAACAGCCGGGTGGAGAGTAGCCGGGCTTTCATCGTTCCGGTGTAGCATCGAAGCTGGTAGTCGCGTATTTTGCTGGATTTGGCACAAACCGGGCGGAGCGGGCCGCTGCACGAATCGGCGGCAGGCGTAATCGTGCGCGGACGCGGACG
>Ga0302278_10001480_pt1 | contig 28781 bp, 20 predicted proteins | sample III_Bog_N3_2_FD_194543 | JGI IMG/M metagenome (GOLD analysis project Ga0302278, IMG submission 194543) | Peat permafrost microbial communities from Stordalen Mire near Abisko, Sweden - III_Bog_N3_2 | ecosystem: Environmental > Terrestrial > Soil > Wetlands > Peat | place: Sweden: Abisko... | reverse complement strand
ACTTACTCCTGGCACGCTTGCGTCCTATGGTCGGGCGCTTGCCGGAACCGGGCAGATTCGGCCAGCGATCGCCAGAATGAAGGAAGCGGCGGCGCGCGATCCGCGGACTGTGGAGTTCCAGGATGAGCTGGGGACGCTATACGCGAAGGTTGCGGACTGGACAGATGCGAAACAGGCTTTCTCGGCCGCAATCTCAGCAAGCCCGGACTTCGCCACGGCGCATCTTCACCTGGGATTGACGCTGAATGCGTTGGGGCAGGCGGGGGGCCTGGAGGAGCTGACCAAGGCCGATGAGCTTGATCCTCGCAATGCGGTGATCGGTCTTGAGCTGGGGAGGGCGCTGGCGAATGCGGGACAGGATGAACAGGCTCTGCCGGTGCTGCAGCAGGCGAGCAAGCTGGATCCGGCATCGACGATGGCGGCTTATCAATTAGGCCTTGTGCTGGCGCGGCTTGACCGGGTGGAGGAAGCGATTCCGCTGTTGCAGCGGGCTGCTGACGCGAATCCCAAACGCGCGGAGATTCTTACTAACCTGGGCATGGCTCTTTGCGTGGGGCAGAAGGCCAAGGAAGCGGTTCCGTATCTGCAGCGGGCGGTGGCGCTGGAGCCGGACAACGTGACGGCGCACCAGAATCTTGCTGTTGCGGACATTCAACTGAGCCAGCTTGACGATGCGATTGTGCAGTTGCGCGCGGCGCTGAAACTGGAACCGAATGCATCGCAGTTGCATTACAACCTGGGCTACGCGCTTAAGATGCAGGATGATGCTGCGGGTGCGATTCCGGAACTGGAGACGGCGGAGAAACAGAACCCGACGGCGCCGGAGGCTCCTTATCTGCTGGGCGTGCTATACATGCAGGCGGGGCGGTATGCCGACGCGGAGCGGGAGTTGAGCGCGAGCCTGAAGTTGCGGCCGTTGAATGGCGATGGATGGGCCACGCTGGGCAGCGTTTATAACAAGCTGGAAAGGCTGCCGGAGGCGGTATCGGCGTTGCGGGAGGCGATTCGCCAGAGTCCGGCCGAAGCTGACGCGCACCTGACGCTGGCAACGGTGTTGGCGAAGGAGAACCAGCCGGGCGAGGCGACGGAAGAGCGCAGGAGAGCTGCCGACCTAATGCGGGTGCATATGAACCTGCAGCGCGCCGAGGTGACGACCCACTCGGGCGACTCGCTGCTGGCCAACGGGAAAGTGGATGAGGCGGTTGCGGATTATCGCGAGGCGTTAAGTTTCGATCCGAACTACGTGGGGGCTCACGAAGGGCTGGCGCGGGGATTGGAGCGGCAGGGGAAAACGATGGAAGCCGCATTGGAGCGTAAGAAGGTTACGGCGCTGAAATCTGCTCCGCCGCAATAAGCACCTGCGGTGCGGCAGCCGCTGCTTGCGCGGCAATGCAATCTTCTGCTCATGAACAATGAACGGAGGGATCATTCGGCGCGTCCGCTGGCGCGGAATTTACGGGCGATTTGGCCCACCTTTTGGTGGATATACAACCGATTGGCGGAGGCGCTATAGTGTGGCAGGATCAACGGGTTCACTTCCGGCGGGGCAGGACAGAGCAGATCGGGAGGGACTTCGGAGATGTTGCGAGGTCGCAGCGCAAACTCAAACGTTTCAAAACGATCACCCGTCGTTACGCCCTCGTATTCGTAAAGCGAAATTCCTGATGATTTTTTTCGATGGCGATGGAACCAGCGCATGAATGCTGGTCCGTTGCAATTGAGCCGGCTGGAGAAAGTTATGAAGAAGAACGCGGGAACGCTGGTTCTCGCTGTTTGCTTTGGATTGGGCGCGTCGCGGCTCGCTCCTGTGCTGGGAGCGCAGTCGAGTGATGTTACGCAGACGCCTCCTCCTGCGTACACAGCTGCGGCTCCCGGCACTCCGCCGGTTGAAGACACTCCGGCACAGCGGGAAGCACTGGCGAAATGGAAGGCTCGCGCGGAAGCGGCGGTGGCCGCGGATCGCAAGGAATATAACTCGATGGTAACTCCGAGTTATAACTTCCATTACGGGCCGAAGAATCCATTTACACCGGGTAACGTGCAGGCACAGGGCGAAGGATTTCTTCAGCCGGGCGCCTATCCCAGCGCGGAATACTGCGGTACATGCCACCAGGAGGCCTATAGCCAGTGGCGACAGGCGCTGCACTCGAATGCATTCCGTACGCCGTTTTATCGGACGAGCGTGAACTTGCTGATCCGCGACCCGGCGCGTGGGATTGCCTTTGCGCGCCACTGCGATAGTTGCCACAATCCGATTGGAGTTCTGGGCGGGGCACTGACTGAAGATTCAAAGGTGGATCGCGCAAAGTTCGATTCCGATGGACTGACTTGCACCACTTGCCACTCCGTGGTGAGCCTGGATTCAACCAATGGGAACGCCAGCTTGAAGATGGGTGTGCCCGCGGTGATTGTGGATGAGAATGGCGAGCGCATTCCGGGCGAAGTTCCATTTGACATGATTCTTCGGCACCCGGAGCGGCATTCGAAAGCGGTGATGCATGACTTTCTGCACACGCCGGAATTTTGTGCGGCTTGCCATAAGGCCAACTTGCCGGCACCGCTGAACGATTACAAATTTATTCGCGCGTTTACGGCCTATGACGAGTGGCAGCAGTCAAAGTTTTCTCAGCGGAATCCGCTTACGTTTTATACGGCGGACTTTTCGAGTTGCCAGGGATGCCACATGAAGCGGGCGCCGATCACGCTGCCTGAATACGGCGCGAAGCATGGCACATTTGTTTCCCATCGCTGGCTTGCGGGCAATACGGCAGTGCCGTTCTATTACGGCTTCGACGAGCAGTTGCAGAAGACGATTGACTTTCTGAGAAGCGGCAACTATATGAACGTGGATCTGTTCGCGTTGAAGGACGTGAACGGCGGACCGCTGGTTGCGCCATTGGGCACGACACCGGTTTCGCTGAAGCCGGATGAGACGGTTGAGGCTTCGGTGGTGGTGCAGAGCAAGGCGATCGGGCATTCGTTTATTCCCGAAGTGCGCGACTTGTATGAAGCATTTCTCAGCTTCACGGTGAAGGATGCGTCGGGGGCGGTGATTTACAAAAGCGGGTTTCTGGAGCCGGATGGGATGCTGGACCGCGGCGCTCACAGCTTTACCAATCGGCCCGTGGATTTGACGGGGGGCTTTGTGGACAACCACAAGGTGTGGACGATTCATTCCGTGGCTTACGACAACACGATTCAATCGGGACGGTCGGCGCTGGTGCGGTATCAGTTTCACGTACCGGCAGGAGCGAAGGGTCCCATCACGATAACCGCGGCGGTGAATTACCGGCACCTTCGGCAGAGTTATCTCAACAATGTCCTGGGGCCCGATCATCCGGCGTATCCGGTGGTTGAGATCGCATCGAGAAGCCGCACGCTGAACCTTGGCGAGAATGCGCCGGCAGAGCCGCTGGCAAACGATAATCCCGATTGGATGCGTTGGAATAACATCGGCATCGGCTATCTCGACTCGTTGCAATACGAGGACGCGATTCGAGCATTTGAGCAAGTGGTGAAGCTCCGGCCGGATTACAAGGATGGCTATATCAATGTAGGTCTCACTTACATTGAGTGGGAGAAATATACCGAAGCGCGCGGGCCGCTCGAAGAGGCGCTGACGATTCATCCCGACGATGCACGCGCGCTGTATTACCTGGCGCAGGTGGAGCGCAGGCAAAGGCATACGGAAGCGGAAGTCGCCGATCTGGAGAAGGTGGTTGCGCAGTATCCGCAGTCGCGGGATGCGCGGCGGGAGCTTGGTATTTCGTACTACCAGCAGCACAGGAGCGACGAAGCCTTGCAGCAGTTCAAGGCGCTGCAGGCGATTGATCCGGACGATCTCGCGGCCCACTACAATTTGTCTATTCTTTATCGCAGAATGGGCATGAAGGCCAAGGCGGCCGAAGAGGCTGCCCAGTATACGACCAAGAGAATCGATCCGGGCGCGCCAACTTATTCGCTGGACTATCTTCGCAAGCATCCCGAGATATCTACGGAAAGCGATCCATGGCATGTGCATTCCGATAAGGCTCACGCTTCGGTTACGCCGGGTGCGCAATAAAACAAAGAGGGCTGAACTATAGGGTTGAATTGAAAGGTTTGGGAATTATGAAACGCCGCGCATTTCTTCAATCACTCAGCCGCACCGCCCTGGTTCTTCCGTTCGCGGATATTCTTGCGTTGGCCGCGCCCTTGCAGCACGGAACGCAGGACGCATCGAAGCCCATTGGCCCGCAGGAACGGAGTTACGATGCGAAGCCTGCGCCACCGCCGCCGGGGCCCAAGTCTCCCATTGAAGGAACGCCTCTGGGCATCAGCTTTGTGGATGTTGCGACAGAAGCCGGGCTGAACGTGAAGACCATTTACGGGGGCGAGTTCACAAATAAGTATCTGTTGGAAACGACCGGATGCGGGTTGGCGTTCTATGACTACGACGCCGATGGTTGGGTGGACTTGTTCCTGGTGAACGGTTGGCGGCTTGACGGTTTTCCCGCGGGGCAGGAGCCGCGCTGCCATCTGTTCAAGAACAATCGCGATGGAACGTTCACCGATGTAACTGCCGGCTCGGGCCTGGACCGCAAGACAGGTTGGGGGCAGGCATGCTGCGTTGGCGATTACAACAACGACGGGCATGATGATTTGTTTGTCACGTACTATGGGCAGAATGCGCTGTATCGCAACCATGGCGATGGGACATTTGAAGATGTGACGCAGCAGGCGGGACTGATTCAGCCGGGACCGAAGATCCGCTGGAATACGGGCTGCACGTTTGTGGATTACGACCGGGATGGGAATCTCGATTTGTTTGTGGCCAACTATGTTGATTTCGATTTGAAAACCGCGCCGAAGCCGGAGGATGGACCATGCACGTACAAGGGAATTCTTGTGGCGTGCGGGCCGCCGGGATTGCCCGGAGGAAGAAACATTCTGTATCACAACCAGGGTGATGGAACCTTCACCGATGTGAGCGAGAAGTCGGGCATGTGGACGGCTGTGGGGACGTATGGGTTGAGCGTAGCTGCTTCCGATTTGGACAGCGATGGCTGGCCGGATATTTATGTGGCCAACGATTCGGCGCCGGCAACGCTCTACTTGAACCAGAAGGACGGTACGTTTCGCGATATTGCCATTGAGGCCGGAGCGGCGTTGTCAGCAGAGGCTAAACCCCAGGCGGGCATGGGCGTTTCCATCGGGGATTATAACCGCGACGGCAACCTGGACGTTGTGAAGACCAACTTTGCGGGCGATACGGATTCGCTCTATACGAACCTTGGGGACGCGTCATTCGAGGATCGTACGTATCCCGGCGGGCTGGGCGTGAACACGCGGCTGCTGGGTTGGGGCGTGGGATTCTTCGACATGGATAACGATGGCTGGCTCGACATTCTGATGTCGAACGGGCATGTCTATCCGGAGGTCGACCGATCGAAGGGCGATTTGAAATACGCCGAGCACAAGTATCTCTATCGCAACTTGCGCAACGGCAGATTTGAAGAAGTGACCAGCCAGGGCGGGCCGGGGATTCTGGAAAATGCACCGGCGCGCGGATGCGCATTTGGCGACTACAACAACACTGGATCGATTGATGTTGCGGTGAACTGCATCAACGCGAAGCCCCAACTGCTGCGCTGCGATTCGACGCTGAATCGTAACTGGATCAAGATCAAGCTGGTGGGTGTGAAGTCGAATCGTACGGGAATTGGAAGCCGGGTTCTTGTGACCGCCATGACGAGCCCAGACGCACCCAAGGCGCTGGTGCAGATGGACGAGTTGCGCAGCGGCGGAAGTTATTTCTCGCAGAACGATTTGCGCATGCACTTTGGACTTGATCAGGCAAAGAAGGTGGACATGGTTGAGATTCGCTGGCTGAGCGGACAGGTGGACCAGGTGAAGAATCTAGATGTGAACCAGCTATACGTGATTGAGGAAGGTGGCAAAATTCTCAAGTCCGGACCGATTGGGAAGGCGAAGGCACAAGGGAAGGCAAAGGGATAACGGTCGGCGGTTCGTTGCGGCGCCCGGTCGCCATCCAAGAAGGTGGATTCGACATTGCGGCCGTTTTATAATGTCGTATATAGGTGCAAAGATCAATGTCGAAACGTGAATTTCAAACTGAAGTTAATCAGCTGCTGCAACTGATCGTCCACTCCCTCTATTCGCATCCCGAGATATTCCTTCGCGAACTCATTTCCAACTCCTCAGATGCGCTGGATAAGCTGCGGTATCTGACGCTGGTGGATGACGCTTACAAGGCGCTGCCCTTCAATCCGCGGATCGACCTGGAACTGGACGAGGAGAACAAGATCCTCACGATTGCCGATACGGGCATCGGCATGAACGAGGAGGACCTGATTTCGCATCTGGGCACCATTGCGCGATCGGGCACCAAGAATTTTCTCTCGCAACTTTCCGGAGACGCCAAGCGGGACTCGAACCTGATTGGCCAGTTCGGCGTGGGCTTCTACAGCGCGTTCATGGTTGCCGATCGCATTGAAGTGTTTTCGCGCAAGGCCGGCGAAGAGCAGGCATGGCGCTGGGTCAGCGATGGCAAGACAGGGTTTGAGATTGAACCAGCTGAGCGTGCTGTGGCGGGCACCAGCGTACTTCTTCACTTCAACGACGAGGGCAAGCAGTATGCCAATAGCTGGCGCTTGCAGGAGATTGTGAAGAAGTATTCCAACCACATTGCGTTTCCCATTTTCCTTACCTACGACAAGAGCGAATGGAATGCGGACGAAAAGAAATCAATCAAGACTCGCGTCACCGAGCAGGTGAATGTTGCCAGTGCGCTTTGGCGGCGGTCCAAGAGTGAAATCTCCGATGAGGATTACAAGGAACTCTATAAATCCATCACCGGCGATTCTGAGGATCCGCTGTTCTGGTTTCATACCAAGGCCGAGGGAAGCCTTGAATACACCACGCTTTTCTATGTGCCTGCGAAGGCTCCGCTCGACCTTTACCAGGCGGAATACAAGGTGGGTGTAAAACTCTACGTCAAGCGCGTGTTCATCATGGACGACTCGCGGGAACTGCTGCCGCAGTATTTGCGATTCGTTCGCGGCATCATCGACAGCGAGGATCTTCCGCTGAATGTGAGCCGGGAAATTCTCCAGCAGAACCGCGTGCTGGCAAGCATTCGCAGCGCCAGCGTGAAAAAGATTCTCAGCGAGCTGAAGAACATTGCGGAGACGCAGCCCGATGAGTATTTGAAGTTTATTACACAATACAATCGGCCCCTGAAGGAAGGCCTCTATAGCGACTTTGCGAATCGCGAGACGCTGCTGGACCTGATCCGCTTCAAGTCGACCAGCGTGGACGGGCTTACCAGCCTATCGCAGGCGAAGGCACGCATGAAGGAAGGGCAGAAGGGCATCTACTACATCACTGGCGGAAACGAAGCGCTGCTGCGCACCTCACCGCTGCTCGAGATTTACAAGAAGAAGGATCTGGAAGTTCTGATCCTCGATGACGACATTGACGAGATTGTGTTCTCCGGTGTGGACAAGTATGGCGACATCGAACTGAAGGCCGTGAACAAGAGCTCCACGGGCGAGGACCTGAAGGGCGAAGAGGAACCTGACAAGACCGAAGCTCTGCAGCCGCTGCTCGCGAAGATGAAGGCATTGCTTGGTGATCGTGTGAAGGATGTGCGCGTCTCTTCGCGGCTTGCGGATAGCCCTTCGTGCATCGTGTCTGACGAAGAGGAACCTTCGCTGCAAATGCAGCAGATGTTGCGGGCGATGGGGCAAACGGAAATCCCTGCGCCCAAGCCCACGCTTGAAATCAATCCCGATCACGAAATTGTGAAGAAGCTGCTTGCGCGGCCTGACGATGCGGTGGCTAAGGACGCGGCATGGCTGCTGCTTGACCAGGCTCTCTTGATGGAAGGCGTGCCGCTCCGTGAACCGAGCGTATTTGTCCAGAGGCTCAATCGCATTCTCAGTCTTTCAGTCTGATTAAGAACAGAGGGGAAGACTGAAAGACCCCATGGCCGAGGGTTGGGCTTTGTGCTCTCCCACTCATCGCCCACCACCCCAGCGACGAAGACCTGTCGCCGTGCCCAGGGGGCACCCACCCGAAGACGCTCGATGAATGGGGCACAGGAGTTTCGCGGTCATTTCGCGCGTGCTGCGAACAATGCGTGGTGCGCCAGGATGAACAGCGTCTTGTGATCCTTGCCCCCAAACAGAATGTCGATGGGGCGCTCCGGTACATCGATCACGCCAATCTGGCGTCCGGTCGGGTCGTAGACAATCATCTGCCCGTTGGCTACATACACGTTGCCCGCGCTGTCCACCGCGATGCTCTCGCCACCGCGTTCCGTAAATGGCTTCAGATCCGCGAGCGTCCCATCCGCCTGCACCACGCCGCTATAGGTGCGATCCTCCGATTCGCTGCTCACATAGATTCGCTGTCCAGCTCCTCCGCGCACAAATCCATTGGCGTCAAGGTTGTCAGAGAATCTCCAGCCGGTCGAGTCCGGCGGACCCTGTTGAAACACGCGGCCCGCGGGCAGGAAGACGCTGCCATCGGGCGAGACGTATTCGCGTGGTTTTGCTGTCGTCACGTCCTGCGCAAACATGGCATCAAGCGTCTTGAACTTGAACGTGACCAGGTCGAGCTGATCCTGAAACTCCCCGTTGTTCCAGTAGTTTTGCGGCAGAATTGCCACCGCCCCTGGATGTGGCGCTGCCCGCTGCGCTTTAAGGACCGTGATGTCTTCCGCTGTAGATCCGGGTTTGAAGCTATAGACAGTCCCTTCGGGCCCGGCTGATGAAACCACCAGGAGATTCCCTGCTTTGTCGAATGCCAGGTTCACGGGGTCAAGCGGATTGTCCCGCTCCACGGTGAGGCCTTCGCCTGCTGACCATCCATAAATACGCTGTTGATGGTGATCGACAAAGTAGAGCTTTCCTTGCGCGTCCACCGCTGCGCCTGAGATCGAAAAGAAGCCATCCTCAAGCTTCTCCACTTTCCATTTCGCCAGCGAAGGCGGTGCCTGGATCGGATGCGCGGGCACATCGAGTACAGCAAACTCGCGCTCGCGTACTTCGAGATGATGGGTCACATCCTCGATTGCATTCTCGTAAGGAAACTTGCTGACTCGCAGAAATGTCCCCGGCCCGTTTGCATCGGCGATGCCGTAGCCGCTCTCCGCGTTCACATGCACGTTGCGGAAATGAATGTCGCTCGATTGATACAAACGCACTGCCGCCTTGAAGGGCGCCTTCGATCGCGTGACACGATAGCCGTGATAGTTTGCTACGGTGATATTCCGAGACCAGTCGAACTCCAGTGAGAGCGACTCCGGACTCTCCCCCGCTTCTTCCTCGGTCTGCGGCGCGTTCACATCCCAATTCTCCACATGGTCGAACTTGATTTCGGTGCGCACGTGGTGCTCATTCGAAAGCTCATAAATATGTCCAGGCGTCCGGGTGTTTGAGACCACGAATCCGGCCTGCGCAAAGGTGTTCGGCGTCCAGATATCGGCGAATGTTCCGCCTCCGCCATCGGTCACCCACAAGCTTGGATACTGGCCGTCCCACCGCTTCAGCGCATCCGGATCGGCCGTGTGGTTGTTGTTATACGGATTGGTTCCGCTGCCATGGCCGCCCAGAAAGCGCACATCATCTACCAGCGAGTCTTCGCCTGCTTTCCAGAGCAGCGCCACTGCGCGCGGGTTTGTACCTCCTGCAAAGATTCCCAAACCGCTCACAATGTTGGCGCCGCCCGGCGGTGCGGAGAGCAAGGCACGGGGTGCGCCCACACCCTGGTAGCCTGGCGTTCCGTCAAGCAGATCGAACTGTGTCATGGTGGGATGCAGACCGATGAGCACCGTGTCCTTCTTCAACTGAATCGTGTCACGCACTACGTAGTGGCCGCTGGGAAAATACAACACCCTGTGCGTCTCAATCGCCTTCTGGATCGCGGCTGTGTCGTCGGTCGTTCCGTCGCCCGTTACTCCCAGTTCATGCACATTCACCCAATCGTTCGTTGACGGCAGCGCGGGAATCGCCGCGTGCATCGGCTCGGGCATCGTGTTCAATGGCTCGGCGTCGTAGCGCATGCCGATGGTGCCCAACCTTCCTTCTTCCGGAACGATGAGTCCGAAATTGAAAGTCTTCACTCGATAGATGGAGCCCTTTCCCGCGACTTTCTTTCCGCTTTCACGAAACAGTGCGAGGGTTGGCACATCGTCGATCACGGCGTTCTCAAATCCGATTTCAGTGAGTGGGCTTTTTTCATTGCTGATGACCACGGCGGATCCCGACACATGCTCAAAGCGGCAATCCTTCACCCACAATTGATCTGAATACTCTTCATCGATCGCTATCGCGGTAGGTATATTGCGGAACGTGACGCGAATCAACGTAAGTCCGGCTTCATGCTCACGAATAGCGGCTTCGCGCTGCCCCTCAAACACCGAATCGATCAGCGTAAACTGCCATGCGGGCGAGGTCTTCTCTGTCAGGATTCCATATCGTCCACCGAAAAAATGTAGGTCCTCCGCTTCGTTTCCAACCTGTGTCAGCGCTGCAAGGCCGGAGCCGACATGGAAATCCATGTGGCTCAAGTATGCGTGCTGCGCCGCGTGGAAACGGATGGCGACCGCTGCCGGGTTCCCTTCGCCGATCTCGAAATCGATGTTGCTCATGGCTGAATAGAACGTGCTTGGCGTGGCATCCGCAATAGCCAGGTTGGGCGGGACACTTCCCTGCGGCGGAAACGGAACGCGGGCTGACGCGAGTCCTGCCTCAGGCGGTCGCGGGCCGGTAAACATCACCATTACGGACATGCCTTTCTGAAACCCCGGCGTCGCGTGCCCCAACAGCAGGACTGGCCGCGTTGCGCCATAGCCGATGACGCGGACGCCGGGCCACACGTAGATGGTCCGCGTGACACGGTACCGTCCAGAGGCAACAAACACAAGGCCTTCATGCGTGTGGTTCTCCGCCTTGTCAATCGCGGCCTGCAGCGCTGCGCTATCGTCCGCAACACCATCGCCCACTGAGCCAAACGCGCCCGGCGCAAGATACACGGCATGGGGATCGTCCAGCTTGGTTGTAATTACCGACCCGGCCCAGGCATGCGAATAGAGCAAGACCAGAGCCGCCGCTGCAATCCATCTCGTGTGCAGCAGGAGTTGTGGGATGTGACGTCGTTGCATCGGTACGTCCTTGGGGTTGGGCGCGGGCGAAGTAGCCGGCGGCACAAATATTCGAGGAATCTATCGAACATCATCTGACACCGAAAGATGCCTGGTTTGCAAATGGTTGCGGCAATGACCCACAAACTGGGCATCCCATAATTCAAGGTCAAGTGTCCTGTGAGCGTGATTCGCATGGGTCCCAATGTGAGCGACCGGACGCGAGGAGTGGGCGCCGCTTTGCAGCGACGGCGGATTCATCTGCAGAGCCGGAACGGAGCTTTTGACGCTGAAATCGCTTGTCCGCGGTTGAAGAAGCCGAACAGACCTGGCTTGCGGTTTGTCATCACAGGTGACGGGAATCACGGCGAGAACTGGTTCCGATGATATGCTGAGTGCATGTTGCGGGCATCTTTTCAACGCGCGGCGATGGCCATCCTGCTGGTGGGGATGATGCTGACTCCGCTCGGGATTTGCCTGCAGCGGGGTTCTACTGGCCAGCACGGGTGCTGCATGCATGCGGAGTCGCAGCATGCTCTGCACAGCAATTGCTGCGTTGTCAGAACGCAGTTGCCGGCCGTTTTGCCGGCACCGAGCTTGCCGTCCGCGAGCCCTGCTGAGGCAATGGATCAGTTTGTGGTGTACGTGCCTTCGCAGGCTTCGCGCACACATATTGCTCTCCACGTGATTCCGCCTCTGTCTCCCCCCACGGGCGCATTCATCTTAAGAATCTGAGTTTCAATTCCGCTGCGGCTAAACGGCGTGCGCATTGTCGCGCCTGAATCTCTCTTGCCCACATCTCACGCGGAGTTGACCGGTGAAAATCAAACGTATCGCAGCGCCGTTTGTGCTGGCGCTGAGTCTTTCCTGTTTTGCACAACGCGAGCCGGGGCGCGCGCGCCTTCCCATAAGCACTGAACCCGCCGATGGTTCTCGACTGTCGGTGGAGAATGCGGTAGCAGCGGCCCTTGAAGCGAATCCCGAGATTCATGCCGCGGCGCGTCGGCTTACTCTGGCGCAATCTCGAACCACCACGGCGCGAAGCCTGGACGACCCGATGCTGATGGTGCGTGATTGGGAAACGCCGCTGCGGCAGCCATGGGATCTGAACCAGGCGCAGATGATGTTCTCCGTTCAACAGACCTTCGTGAACAGACAGAAGCGCGATGTGCGCGCCAAGGTTGCGGGGGACGATGCCGAGATAGCCGCGAGCGAACTCGAGTCGCTGCGCCAGGAGGTTGCCGCCGAGGTGCGCAAGTTGTGCGCCGATCTGGAGCGCAATGCGCAGGAGATGCGACTGCATGAGCGCGAGTCATCCTTGCTCAAAGAGGCCCTGGCTGCAGCACTGGCGCAGTATTCGACTGGACGCGTTCCGCAGGTGGACGTTCTGCGCGCGCAGATGGCCGTGACGCGCCTTGACGAGCACTTGATTGAGCTGGAACAGGAACGCGACACGGCGCAGGCCGAACTGAACACTTTGATGGGCCGGGCTTCTGACGAGCCCGTCGAGATGGCCGGCGACTACGCCGCAACAGTAGCGGTGCCCGCGCTTGAAGAACTGGAGCGGCTGGCAATCGAACATCGGCCGGAGCTTGCCGGATTGCGCAAGGGCATTGCCAAGTCCCAGGAGCAGGCGCAGGGAACGCGGTTGGCGATGAAGCCCGACTTCACCGTTGGACTTGGGTACATGCTTATGCCGACGGGATCTTATGCGCGCAACGCCTATATGGCCGAACTCAGCATGAACCTGCCGGGGCTGAATCGAGCGCGCCATGACGGGGAGGCAAAGCAGGCCGATGCAGCAACCGATGTTGCGCAGGCGGATGTTGAAGCGCGCACCGCAACCGTGTTCCTTGAAGTGCGCAGGGCGCAGATCGCGATTGGCGCCGCGCAAAAGCAGACGAAAGTCTATCGCGACACGCTGCTACCGCAGGCCGAAGCCGCATTCAAAGCCGCAACCGCTGCGTATCAGAACAACCGCGCTGAGTTTTCAGCATTGATCGACAGCCAGAACCTGCTGCTGGATATTCAGACCGCTCTTTACGCGGCTTCAGCAAAGAGAGATGCGGGCATGGCAGACCTTGAGCGCGCGATTGGAACGGCGATTCCCGACGAAACCAGTCCCGACCAAAACATCCCGGAAAGGAACAAACAATGACTGCGAGAGAAACCAAGTTGATGGGATTAGGCGTGGGCGCCGGCATGCTGGCCCTGGTCTTGATTGGCGCGCTGATTTCGATGCGCGGCGCGCACATCTTCGCAAAGGAAACAAGTATTCCCGCGCCGCAGGCGAATTCGGCGGTACGCACCGCGACAGCGCAGAGCGTAGATAGCGGAACGCAGCCTGGGACCACCGTCGAGCTATCGCCCGCGGAGATTACCGCAGCGGGTGTTCAGGTGGCCGAGGTGCGCACGGCGATGCTCAGGACGGATATTCAAGCGTTTGGCCGCGTTGAACAGCCGGAGGCGCAACTGGCCGCGGTGAGCGCGCGCATCGGCGGTCGCGTGGATAAGCTTTACGTGCAGTACACCGGCGAAAAGGTAAAGAGCGGACAGCCGGTTGCCGACATCTACAGCCCTGAAGTGGCTACGGCTATTGAGGAATATCGGCTCGCCGAAGAGAACCGCAACGGCCTTCGGCAATCTGACGATGCATACGCTCGTTCGCAGGCGGATGCGCTGGTGAAGGCCAGCCAGCACCGGCTTGAACTGTGGGGCATCTCGAGCAAGCAGATGGATGCACCCGCCGCCGCAGGCGTGCCGCACATCACGATCTTCGCTTACGCTTCAGGAACTGTTGTAGATCGCAAAGTGACACAGGGGCAGTACGTCAACGCGGGCGACACGCTGTTCACGGTTGCCGACCTCAGCCAGGTGTGGATCAAGGCCGATGTGTACGAAGAGCAACTCCCGCAAATTCGTGCAGGCCAGCAAGTGGATATCACTGGAGAATCGCTATCGAACCAAACGCTTCACGGTCATGTCGACTTCATTGAACCCTCCGCAAACCCGCAGACGCGCACTGTGTCCGTGCATGTGCATGTAGCCAACCAGTCCATGCGGCTGCTTCCCGGCATGTTTGTCAACGCGACGTTTGTTACCCGAGCGGCGCAGTCATCGGCAGTGGTTCCGCGTTCGGCGGTACTGGATACGGGCACGCGCAAACTGGTGTACGTCGCTCACCCCAACGGAGTGTTCGAAGCGCGCGAAGTGACTGTGGGAGATCCATCGGACGATCTGTTCCCGGTGATCAGCGGACTGGCTCCAGGGGATAAGGTCGTGCTCAACGGCAACTTCCTTATCGACTCGCAGGCTCATTTGAGTTCCGGAATGTCCGGGCTCTATGGGGGATCGAAAGAGTTCGCCGCGCCGCAGGCTCAGGGCGCAGGCGCTGATTCGGCGGCCGGCGGCCCACAGACCCCCGCAGCCAAAATCGAAATCCACACGGACCCCGATCCGATGAAAGCCGGCGAAGACAACACTTTTCAAGTGAAGATCACGGGCGCAGATGCAAAGCCCATCACCGACGCCAGCGTGACGGTCACATTGATCATGCCCGCGATGCCGTCCATGGGCATGCCAGAGATGAAGAGCTCAGTCGCTCTTCCATGGGCCGCGGACCATGCAATGTATATAGGAAAAGCTCAGCCGGGGATGCCGGGAACATGGAACGTCACCGTGGAGGCGCGCAAAAACGGTAGCGTGATCGCGGTCCTCCACACACACCTGGGCGCCAGATAGGAGCAGCGATGATCAACCGCATAATCGAATTCTCAATGAAGAACCGGTGGCTCATCCTGGCCATTTATGCCGCACTCGCGGTGTGGGGTTACTGGGCGCTGCTGCACACGCCCATCGACGCCATTCCCGACCTGAGCGAGAACCAGGTCATCGTCTTCACCGACTGGCAGGGTCGCAGTCCGCAGGAAGTTGAAGACCAGATCACTTACCCGCTCACGGTGAACCTTCAGGGGCTTCCGCACGTGCGCACGGTGCGATCTGCTTCGGCCTTCGGCTTCTCCATGGTCAACGTGATCTTCGAGGACTCGGTGGACATCTATTTTGCGCGCACGCGCGTACTGGAGCGCTTAAGCCTGGCGGGCAGTTTTCTCCCCGCAGGCGTGACCCCCATGATGGGGCCGGATGCAACTGGAGTTGGACAGGTCTTCTGGTACACGGTTGAGGGGCCGTATGACAGCGGAACGCTGCATTCAATTCAGGATTGGTTCGTCAAGTACCAGTTGAATTCAGTGCCCGGTGTGGCTGAAGTAGCCAGCGTCGGCGGGTTCGTGCGGCAATACCAGATCGATCTGGACCCCATGAAGCTGCGCGCCTACAACATTCCACTCCAAAACATTGTCTCAGCCGTGGAACGAAGCAACAACAACGTGGGCGCAAAAGTGGTGGAAGCCGGCGACACCGAGGAGATTGTGCGCGGCATCGGCCTCATCCGCGGATTGAAAGACATCGAAGAGATTTCGCTTGGCGCCTTCAACGGAACGCCGGTCACTTTGGGCAACGTGGCCAGCGTCCAACTCGGTCCCGAGTTCCGCCGCGGCGTGCTCGACAAGGATGGCAAGGAAGCAGTTGGCGGCGTGGTCATCATCCGCTACGGCGCGAATGCGCGCGAAGTTATTGGCGCCGTCAAACAGAAGATTGCCGAGATTCAGCCGGGACTTCCCGCAGGCGTCAGCATCGTGCCGTTTTACGACCGCAGCATTCTCATCGACCATGCCGTAGAGACACTGCGCCACGCATTGATTGAAGAGCTGATCCTGGTCACGCTTGCGCATGTGCTGTTCCTGTGGCACTTCCGCAGCATCCTGGTAGTCACCATTCCGTTGCCGCTTGCCGTGCTGGGCGCGTTTCTCTTCATGAAGGGAGCAGGCATCTCTTCCAACATCATGTCCCTCGGCGGAATCGCAATCGCCATCGGCGTGCTCGTCGACGCCGGTATCGTGATGACCGAGAACGTGATTCGCCAGGCGGAGCAATACGAAGAGGAGCATGGCAATTATCGTGATCACATTGTCGAGATCACGCTCAGCGCAGCGCGGCTCGTGGGCCGTCCCATCTCGTTCGCCATGGTCATCATCATCCTCGCTTTCGTTCCGGTGTTTGCGCTCACCGGAATGGAAGGCAAAATGTTTCACCCGCTGGCTTTTACCAAGACCTTCGCCATGGTCGGGTCTACTATTCTCGCCATCACGCTGGTGCCGGTGCTGTGCAGCTTTCTTATCCGGGGCAAACTTCATCGCGAAGATGCGAATCCCGTGATGCGCGTTCTGCGCGCAATCTACCAGCCAGCGCTCAGCTGGGCGCTGCGCCATCGCGCCCTCACTCTCGGCATGGCGCTCGCCTTTTTCTGTGCTGCCATCTACACAGCCACCACCATTGGCTCTGAGTTCATGCCTCCCCTCAATGAGGAAACGGCTGTCTTCATGCCTATCACCGATCCACGCATTTCCTTGACGCGCGCGACCGAGATTCTTCGACAACAGGACGTGATCATCGCCGCCGACCCCGCCGTGGCCATGGTTGTCGGCAAGGTAGGCCGCGCGGAAACCTCCACTGATCCGGCGCCCGTGAACATGAGCGAAACTACCATCACCTTCAAGCCGGTTTCGGAATGGCCCAAGGGCCTGACGAAAGATGCGATTCTTGCGCGCCTCGATGACAAGCTGCAAATCCCGGGCGTTACCAACATCTGGACACAGCCCATCCGCAATCGCATCGACATGCTCTCTACCGGCATTCGCACCCAGGTCGGCATCAAGGTCTTCGGACCCGATCTCAATGTGATTGAACAGAAATCGGAGGAGATCAAGGAGGTGGTGCGCAACATTCCCGGCGCAGTTGATCTGTATGCCGAACGTACCACCGGTTCGCCCTACCTGGAAATGACCGTCGACCGCGCCGCGGCGGATCGCTACGGACTCAACGTGGCCGACGTCGAAGATGTGATCGAAACCGCCATTGGTGGGAAGAACCTGACCACCACCATTGAGGGCCGTCAGCGCTTCCCTGTACGCGTTCGTTATGCGCGGGATTTCCGCGAGAACCCGCAGCAGCTTGGTGAAGTGTTGGTCACCGGCAGCAATGGTGCGCAGGTGCCGCTCGACAAGGTAGTGACACTCAAAACCGTTATGGGTCCTTCGATGATCTCGAGCGAAAACGGCCTGTTGCGCGGCGCAGTGCTGCTGAACGTGCGCGGCCGCGATGTGGGCGGTTTTGTTGCGCAGGCTCAACAGGCAGTTGCTGCACATGTGAAAATGCCGCCAGGCTACTACACGGAATGGAGCGGCCAGTATGAGAACCAGATCAGCGCGCGCAAGCGACTCGAGCTCGTGATTCCGCTGGTTCTGCTGGTGATCTTCGTGCTTCTTTATCGCACTTACGGTTCTCTCAAGGAGGCAGCGCATGTCCTGCTTGCCGTTCCCTTTGCGCTCACTGGCGGCATCTTCCTGGTGAAGGCAATGGGTCTCAACTTCTCTGTTGCGGTCTGGGTTGGGTTCATCGCACTCTTCGGCACAGCAGTACAAACCGGCGTGGTGATGGTGATCTACCTGGAAGACGCCGTGAGCCGGCGGAAAGCCCTGGACGGCCACCTGACGCCAGCAGCCCTGCATGAGGCAGTGATTGAAGGCGCGCTGTTGCGGCTCCGCCCCAAGGTAATGACGGTGGCAACCGTAGTGGCCGGCCTGTTGCCTCTGCTCTGGTCTACACGGACCGGAGCCGAGTTTATGAAGCCCCTGGCAGCACCGGTTCTTGGCGGAATGGTCAGCTCGCTGATTCACGTGCTGATTGTCACGCCGGTTATCTTCACATGGCTGCGTGAGCGCGAACTCTCTAAATGAGTCACGCACGAGTTTCTCCGGAAGGGTTTGGGACTGAGTATCCACATAAATTGTTGTTGGGTATCGAGCTCTCGATTTAGAAACGCTCTGCGATGGAGATTGCAGTGGTCAGGATGTCGTGAATCACGATTGGGTCAACACGATGCAGATTTCCTGCTATCTTGCACCCAGGGCCCGCCACGCGGCAGGGGCCGGTCAACTTCTGACCGACCGCCTGGACATGCGCAGGTGAAGGAATACCGGACTTGGGTGCCCACAGTGCCATCATCAGCAGGGTCATGGGCGCCAGGGTGCAGACGAAGATAATTAGACGCTTTGTAGTGATTGATTTCATTGCACTCCCACAGTATGGCTCGCCGCTATCGCACGGCAGTGGCGAATTCGGATTCTCAGACGAACCTTCGTTTCGGTCAACTTCAGAAATTGAATGACATCTGAAGGTCGATGCTCCGATTCGAAGCGGGTGAAGAGAAGAATCCTCCTGCCAGCGCATTGGACTTGCCGAAGAGCGGCGACTCCAGCACGCTGACCGGTGCTGCCAGATTGACATTGTTGAAGACATTGCGCGTCATGGCGGCGAAGTTGAGCGAATAGCGTCGCGTTGCGGCCTGGTCCAACCTTGGCGGACCGCCGCTGCGGCTCAGGCCGCCCGGCCCAAGGCCGCCACCCGGAGGTCCGCCTCCACCGGGGCCGCCGCCTGGCGGCGGACCGCCAGGGCCTCCCATACCGCCGCCTGAGGCAGAGCCTTCCACTTTAGGACCGATGCCGAGTGCCTTGCTGACGCGCATGTTCATGCTGAATTGGCCAGGCCCTGTGCCGTAGTTGTAAGGGATGCGCGCTTCGCTGGATGACGGGTTGAGATCGAATGTTCCATAGTTTGTTTGAGCAACGTCGGTGCTTGCAGCGGTGGCAAATGCCGGCCGATCGTTGTACTGGTTGTCGCCGTTCAGGTCCTGCCCGGTGGTGATGTTGAAGGGGGTTCCGGAGTTGGTAACGAGCATGGGACTGAATGAAACGCCATAGGGGCACTGGAGATTTCCGCCCAGAAGGAACCGGTTGCGCACATCGAAGTTTGCCCGCCCGAAATCCGCGCCGGGATTGAATTGGTTGGAAGGAAAGTAGGTGGCGACCGAGGTATCGGCCTTGGCGAAGTTCAGCATGTAGAAGCCAAACAGGGACACTCGCTTGGCCTTGACGTTTGGCGTGGGGCTCGCGATCGCTGAGAGGGCAATCAAACTCCACAACGGCAATATTGTGGCGTTGAATCGCGCAGGGGGCGGAACATCGATCCGGATCTGCCTGCCGATTGCGCAGTAACCCTGGATAACTATCCCGTGGAGTTCCGCCCCTTGTCGTGTTCCCCGATAGTGGATTGGGAGATTACCGGATACAAACAATAGGTCATCCTGCAATTTGGTGAGGTGACCGCATCTATCGGCGCAATACACGGAACCAGGTTGCGAGCCATGGATTGGATGGAATTCACTGGCTCCGAATGGACGGGTCAATGGCGGAGGAAGGAGTCTGCTGCGAACCGATCTCCGATCGAATTCCCTGCTAACACTGAAGAATACAGGGAATTCTGCGAATTCCGGGCCGATTCTTGTTTGCTGGACTTTCTAGGGTCAGTCACCGGCAACCTGGAAGTGCGCCGCTGAGGATGGTGACGCTTGAGGAATGCGGATTTAATGTCGATCTTACGACAGTCTTGCGCCGGATCCAGGATTACGGTCATGAGTTGGAGCAGCGACTCCGGAGGCATCTCAAGCCGGAAAACAAGTCCCAGGCGAGTGGACAAAACCTACGTTCGCGTGAAGGGTCAATTTTGCGCGGGGTAGGATACTCATTCAATGGCGGCTTAGAGATTTGGGAGACCAGATCGACTTGATCCTGGTATGGTATTCGGCATTCGTGGTGTGTAGCGAGGATGACCTAAGATGCGTTTGAAAATTGTGAGTGTTGGGGAGTCAGTGCTCCGGGCTACCTCGCAGGAACTGTCAAAGGAGCAGATTCTAAGCCCTTCGATTCAGAACCTCATCGAATACATGCGTGAGACTCTTCGCGATGCGCCGGGAGTCGGTCTGGCTGCACCGCAAGTCGGGGAGTCGTTGCAACTGGCGGTGATTGAGGATAAGGCCGATTATCATAAACTGCTCACTGAGTCGGAACTAAAAGAGCGCGGACGAAGTGAGGTCCCGTTTCATGTGATTGTGAACCCCGCGATTGAGGTGGTTACCGAAACCCCGGAGACTTTCTTTGAAGGTTGTTTGAGCCTGCCCGGCTTCACTGCTCTTGTTCCAAGAGCGAGGCAGGTTCGCGTCCGTTGCCTCGATCATCGGGGAGAACCTCAGATCCTTGATGCTTCCGGATGGTATGCCCGCATACTCCTGCACGAGATCGATCATCTGCACGGCAAGCTCTATATCGATCAGATGTGGACCAAGAGTTTTTCTACCCTGGAGAACTACACGCGGCATTGGAAAAGTCTGCCTCTGAAGGTCGCAGCGGAGAATTGCTCATCGTCGTGATGTTGACCTGGATGCAGGCGAACAACGAAAGGCGGCCCGGCGATTCGCTCCGCGATCAATGAGCGAAACGCCGGCAAACCAAGCCTGGACTTCAGTATCTGGTTGAGGTTTTCGCGGCCGCAGGAGCGTTGGCTGTAGCGGCAACCGAAGCCAACAGGGGGGTCTCGTTTCCGGCGAGCAGGCTCTCGATGGTGGATGTGAACTCCTGCTGCAGTTGCTGATTGAACTCACCGCTGGCGGGCGCGGCGAACCCGGAATGGATCAGCTTCACACGGCCATCGCGTCCGATGAACAGCGTGGCGGGCCAGGTGTTGAGATTGACGGCCTGAGGAACCTTTTCCCACATCTCGCTAGGTGCTCCGGCAATGAGGTATGTGTATGGCACGCCGTAGTGCTGAACGAAAGCCTTCTCGCGGCTGAGCTTGTCCTGTTGCTCGGGCTCTTCGAAGTCAAGCGCGACAATTTCCAGCCCCTTGTCGTGATATTTCTTGTAGAGCTGGACGAGATACTGCGCTTCATCGTGGCAGTTTGGGCACCAGGTTCCGGTTACGATTGCCAGAACCACTTTGCCCTTGAACCGCGGATCGTCATTGGAAACCAGCTTGCCATTGACGTCGGGGAATTTGAAGGCGAAAACTTCATTGGGATCGCGCACAGTAGTGTGCTTCACAAAGTCGTCCGGCGCTGGCAGGCCTTTGGCGCGAGCGGCTTCAGGGCGATAGGCAGTCAACTTGTTGTCTGGCGTATAAGCTCCCTTCAACTGGAGCTGAAGCGTTCCATCTGGTTGGGGAATTACTTCCGCTACGAGCGGGCGCGATCCGTCGAAGTGGCTGAGCACGAACTTGCCATCGCTGTAGCGGCCGTCCAGGGCGCCGGTGTCGCCATCGATGCGCAAGATGGATGCGGAGACATCAGGGCCTTTCTGTTTTACGATGAAGCGCCAGGCTTTTTCACCCTTAGCACTTTCAAACTCAATCTCCCAAACTCCATCGATTTTGGGGACGTTGCCTTTGACCGCGGCGGGTTGGACATGGGGCATTGCGTCGAAGGGAACCGCGGAGATATAGGTATCGCGCTCAAAACGGCCGAGCACCGTGCCTTCGAGTTTGCCATCTTTCGGTGTGGCGACGATCTTGGTCAAGTAGTGCTCAAAGTTCAGCGTGATGGCTCCGTCCGCAAGAGAGGCGTCGGTTGTGGTCTCTTTGTCTTCTCCGTTGTAGAGCGTGCCGGTGAGTGTGTTTCCCTCGCTGGAAATGTCAAGACGAAAGGGAATTACCGTCCCGTTCAGATTGATGGAGGCATCGTAGCGGCCGTTGATGGAATTGGCGCCAAGAGCCGAGCCAGCACTGAGGATAAGGACTGCGAGTCCTGCGATACTGCGGGGAAGAAGTCTCATGGGACGATTCCTTTCGGACTGCGGTTGAGAGGTTGTCGAGTGCGTGCGCTTTCGTTGGCAAAGAGTGAAGAGTGCGCCGATCTTGCAAGTCGGCGCACTCTACACTCGAAGTGAACTACGCCGACCGTGTGCTGGCGAATGGATTGTCCGGCAGCAGAATTGCGCTGTATTTCCCTTGTTCCGCAAGATGCACATGGAGCAATGCGGCGCCTACGCCAGAAGCTCCAATGGAGTATCCGGTTTCCGCGCTTACTTCCCATGGCTTCACACGGGTCCATGCCTGGTACCAGCGATTGCCTTTGCCATCGAGGTTCGTTTGGCGGCTTATCAATTGCCGCGCCACACGCTGCGCGAACGCGAGATAGTCGGGCCGGCCGGTCGATGCCCACAATCCCACGAATAGATCAATGACGGCCGCCGATCCGCAGCACTGGCAGACAACATTCCAGTAGCCGGGCGTGAGGCTTTCAGGAACGCCGCTCTGCACAATCCCTTGCGCCAGCTGCTCAGTCCACACCTGGTACTCCGGCTCGCGTGTGATTTTGTGTAGCTCGAAGAAGGTACGTGCCGTTCCCGCAGGTCCATGGCAGAAGCCGAGATAATACAGGTCTGGAAGATCGGGAAACCGGTATGGAATTAGTGCGGCGTTGCCGTGCAGCGTGGCGATGGTCTGCAAATGCAATGCTCCTTTGCGCGCGGCAAACAGATACTTGTTCTTGTTCGTCTCGCTGTAAAGCCGAGCAAGGACGTAAGCTACGCCAGCGGTTCCACCCTCAAAGTTTGGGAAGTATGCGTTCTTGGGCAGACCTGGAAAGGACGGGAAGCCGCGCCAGCTAAATCCACCCTTACGCTCACTGACTCCGAGCTCGAGAATGCGGTCGCCCGCGCGCTCCGCAACATCGCGATATTGGTTGCTTTCAAACTCGCGAGCAGCGTAGAGCAGATAGAGCACGATGCTGCCGTCACCCGCGATTCCAGGCGCTCCCGACCATGCGACGCCAGAGCCTGCAGGCTTCGAAGCCTGCGCAATGTAGTCGGTGGCTGCTCTCGCTTCGTCTCGGTACTTTGCACTCTTCGTTGCTTTGCCGGCCTCATTCAGGGCAAATGCAACACCGGAAAGTCCGCCATAGAATGACAGGTTCAATCCAGGGCCAGATAACAGGCCTTCGCCTGGTTTATCCACGAGATCCCGCCAGGTTGCCACGAGGTAATCCGCTCCCAGGGAAGCGGTGTCGAGGTGTCTCGTCTCTCCAGTGGCGTTCGCCAATTGAATGAAAAAGAGGACCGTTCCGGCACTGCCGCTGTAGATTGCGTTTGGAGCGGAGACCGTGGTCGCCTTCTCTGGATGGTCCGGCTCAGGAAGCCAATAGACGCCGCGCGCATCCTGCTTTTGCGCGCTTGAGATCCACTGGGCCGCGCCTTTCGCAGATTCCAGAAAATCCGGGTTTGGTTCGAATGCATGTTGACTTGTATGTTGGGCAGGAGTGTCAGCGCTTGCGCTGGTCAGGCCCAAAGACGAAATTGCGGGAACCGCGGCGACGGTAAGAGCGCCGGAACGCAGGAAATTCCGGCGCGAAATGCTCAGGCCATCGTGGCCAACGTGCGTATTCATGAGATTCTCCGAGCGTTGACCCAGAAGTTGGCATCCAGAGACTGCGATCACCTGCACGGGCAGATGACAATGCGGAAAAGTCGAGGATTGAATTCGAATGGGTCGGGCAAACTGTGCTGGAATCCGGAGCAGTCTCTGTTCCCGATGAGTCCTTGTCGCGATGTTTTCCCGCGATGGTATGGACTTAGGCTTTGAGGACTGCAGCGGTGAATGCCGGTGGTTTACGCCAGGAAGGGACAACACGAGTTCTCGGCAAGATTGAAACCTGCAGGCATTGCGCCGTTCGCTCGCCGAGTGTAACTCATATGTTAGTAGTTATCATGCGCTGTCTTGCAAGTCAAGGTTCCATCGAGATAAGGATTGAGAACCATCGTTTGGAATGGGCCGGTGGAATTCTCAAAGCAGCCCAATGGCACGCCCTGCGACTCCGACTCCGAGCCAAAGAGACAAAGAAACGATGGCAGTTGTTCGCGACCAGAGTGTCGGGCCCCCACTGTCCGTGCGCAACAGGGCCGCTCGATGCACTGTGAAGTAAAAGAGCACTGCGGCAGCGAGAAGCGCCATCTTCCAGCGAAACGCCGGGCTAAAGTAGCACTTGCCGGCCTCCTCGGATAAGAGTGCGATTCCGGTGAGAATCATGACGATGAGACTGCCGATCAACACGCGGCTGAGATCGCGGCCGATCAAGCGCGCAGATTCGTCCTTGAGGATAACGCCCAGCAGGCGAAGATCCACGACGAGCATCGATCCCCCAAGAAAGGCGAGAGCAAGAAGGTGCAGCATCTCAACCAGCGCGAAGTCCCACTTGGAGGTTTGCATGGCGTGGCCGAGAGAGGAGTTCCCGAGAGCAATGAACCATGAGTGCAAGGACATAGACGGATCGGGACCTTTCAAAGCGAATCAAGAACTCAAGGTAGATCAGAAATAGGCAATAGCGCGGCCAGCGACGACTATCCCGCCCCATAGCGTGAGCGATGCGATGGCTGCAACGCGGGCTCGCCAAGGAGAAACATGCAGAGTTTCCCACTCATGAACACGCCGATAAACAGTGGTGTGAAAAATGAGCGGATTCAATCCGACAAGCGCGAGCAGGATAAGTTTCGTTCGGAATGCCGGGTTCGTGTACATCTTTGCCGCCTCTGCCCAGAAGAGCAGGAAGCCGCTGGCGAACATGATGACGAAACCTGTCCATGTGAGCGGCAAGACAGCGCGCGCGATTCGGGTGATGGGTACAGGCCGCAGGACAAGTCCAAGCATGCGCAGATCAAGCACAGCGATGGTACCAACCACGAGGGTGATGGTGATGACGTGAATGGACTCGATGATGCTGTAAGCATAGTCCGACTCGCGAATCATAGTGCCAATGGCGGAGTCGGAGAGAATCTGACATAGATGTTGCAGCAGTGGCATGAATTGAAAATTCCGATCTCCTGAATGAGCGGCGCCGCTCGTTGGCAGCATCCGCTCATTGCGCGGATATGCTTACTTGGCGGATGTTCCGGGAAGCGCACCCTGATCGGTGCCGTTGTCGCCAGGGCCGCCGTCACCAGGGCTGCCGCCGTAGACAGTGCGTCCATCCGGGAGGGTCACTCTGCGCGCGTCTACCAGATTGGAACCATCCTTGGCACGATAGCCGTCGACGACGATTGTGTCTCCGATCTTGAGATCGCCCTTCTTCCATCCGCGGCGGCTGAGAGCCCCAGGGCCCGCCCCCTCGCAACCCCAGTTGGTTATCTTTCCGTTCGCTTCCTTCACGTCCACATAGAAATATGAATGGGGATTTGTCCATTCGACGCGAGTGATTGTGCCTACGAGACGGGTTGGCTTGCTGCCATCGAACTCGGCGGCAAATGAGTGATGAGCATATGCGGCAGGGGCCGCGACGAGGGAGGTGAGCAACCCAAGGGCGAGCGCAAATCGTGAATTCATGAGGCATCCTTTCAATGGCGCGGAAGGAAATTTTGGGGAAATGCAAAAAACCCGCTCCTACAGGGGAGCGGGCTTCTGACGTCACGGATGGATGGAATGTTTGAGATGCAGCACCAGAGGTGCTGCGAGAATTCCATACTCAGGTCTGTATGCGCAGATTGCCACCCCACTCAAACGAGTGAGCAAGAAGGACAACAGCGAATGGACGAAACAGACCGCATGGCCTTTGTTTACGCGATACCGGGTCCAATGTCAAGCGGGGTGGTTCAGAGAATTGCACTTGACAGCGCGACAAGGTTATGAAAATCTCGCCTTATGCTGAAACGCCGCACCCTCGATTGTTTCTCCTGTTGTAGCCGCTCGTAGAGCGATGTTCCGGGCGAGGGCGCGCTTCGCGTTTATTGGTTTTCTCAAAGAAGCATTCCGCACACAACAGAGTCCAAGGCGATAGCGTCAAGTTCCTCTGTGCTTCCCTTAAAACCAGACGACAATTTGCGTGCACTTTTTGCGCGGTTGGCCTGTACAGCACTTCACGTCATTCTCCACTGCATTTCCGGAGTTCGCATCGATGAGCCAATTGAAATCTTCTGCCTGTGTTCGAGAATCTGCGGGCTTCATCTTCTGTATCTTTGTTGTCTCAGCTGCAGTCGGGGCAGGACAAACTCAGTCGCTGCCGCCTGAGGTAGAAAAAGTGTGCTCCATCCAGTTCGACAAAGATACAAGACGTCCGGCACGCGTGGAAGATAGCGCTCTCTCGTGCCTAAAGGAAGCTGCGAAACGATTGCGAGAAAAGCCGGATGTAAAGCTTGTGCTGGTGGGTGTTGCCGACCCTGCAAAAGACCATGAGGCAGACGACAATGGCCACATGCGGGAGACTGAGGACGCGACAGGCCTGGATGTTCGCTGGGAAGATCTGGCCGCATATCGATCGCTCAACACGAAGGGGTACCTGACGCAGTGGTACGGAATCGATGCTGCACGAATTTTGCCTACGACCGATGAGTCTCTCCGTGGTCAGGATGTGACCGCTTACCTGGTTCCTGGAGCCGCCGATTTTAATCACAATTACCTGGAAACTACGAAGACAAATGAGAGGCCTTGCACAGTCACACCGTGCTACTCCCTGGACGAAGAAAGTCTGAAGGCGCAGCCCCGTTCCCGCATTCCGGAGCCGCATAAGACGGGCGGTGGTAAGTGAGTTCCAAGGGAGTTATGTTTCAGCAATCATTGCAGGGAGTTTTGACAGCGCGGGCAAATGTCGGCTATGGTCGGCGCATGGGTCGGTCTAGCTCTCCGCATTCTTCGCGCTGTTGTTGCATTCGCCTTTAGGGCTGAATGCACGCGAGCTTCTGGCCGCACATTGCTGCTTCCCCGCAGTCTACCATTCACCACAAATCAAAAAGCGCGCAGGAGCCATTCCGGCTTGTGCCTAATTCTGTTTCACCATGCCGTCTACTTGGAGGAGGTCTTCGTTGAAGACGAGATTGCTTGTTCAAAGTTGTGCCGTGGGAGCGCTGTTGTCGTTAGGTTTGCCTGGGCTACTGGGTGCTCAGGCGCCCGATAAGAAGGCGACCGATACCACAGGCAGGGCAAATTCGCCCTTTTCCCGCAATGAAGCGGACCTTCCAAAGGGGCCTGCTCCGCGCCTCGCGGGCCATCCGGATCTTTCGGGGTATTGGATTCCGAGTCATGCCCCAAAGGATAAGCCTGTCGGAAATCTTGGAAAGGATTTGCCTGGTTACAAACTGCCATTTACATCCGAAGGCGAAGCAGCGCATAAGTATAACGTGGAGCACACGGTGGATCCGGAGGCGCTCTGCATCGTGGGCGGATTGCCACGTCACAACGCGAGCGGGCTACCTTTCCAACTGCTCCAAGGCGCTGACCATGCGGTTTTTCTGTATTGGTACACGACCTATCGGTTGGTGCCTTTCGATGGGCAAAAACATTCCGACGATCCCGATCCTTCGTTCTTTGGCGAAGAGATTGGATCATGGGACGGCGACACGTTCGTGATTGACTCGATCGCGTTCAAGGACAAGAGAACGTGGGCCGATGAAAACGGAGATCCTCACAGCGATCGGCAGCACGTGGTGGAACGGTGGACGCGTCCCGACGTTGGGCATATTCACGTTGACATGGTGGTGACGGACCCGAAGTACTACACGGAGCCGGTTCATTATCAAAGGACCTGGCTTCTGGGCAAGCCAGGCGATGAGGTTCGCGAATACTCATGCTCTGAGGACAATGTCGACTTGCCTCACTTGCTTCCAGGCCCCGGCGTCATCGGTCCGGATGGACAGCGTGGGTATGAAAAGCTGGCTCCGTTGCCGCCGCCTCCGAGTAGAGACCACCCCGCCGTCACTTCGATTCCGAATTGAATTCGGATGTTACGCAACACCAAGGTGTTCTATCGCATAACAACGACGTTAGCCAACAAAGAAAAGGAGAAATGAATTGAGAATCGTGAATCGTCTTCCCCGAATGATCTTCACAGCGCTTGCACTTGCGCTCTTGTCGATCGCCGCCCACGCGGCAACAATCACATTGAAGGCCGACTTGAAGGCTTCAACCGAAGTACCCCCAAACGATGGTGCGGGTACAGGGAACCTAACGGCCACACTGAATACCGAGACGAACGAGTTCAAGTACCACGTTGAATTCAGTGGATTGAGCGGTCCGGTTGTTGCCGCGCACTTTCATGGCCCGGCAGAGGCAGGGACCAATGCGAAGCCGCAGCTTCCCATCAAGGCAAGCCCTATTGCGAGTCCGATCGATGGGAGTTCAACCTTGACGCCCGATCAGGCGAAGGACTTGACGGATGGCAAGTGGTATTTCAATTTGCATACAGCCGGAAATCCGCGTGGAGAAGTGCGGGGACAGATAGTGAAGGCTGAATAACGGATAGAGACCGAGTGCGCATACTCCCGAGTGCGTGCGCACTTTTCTCATTAGAGATCAGAAGAAGGAATGTCATGCACCTACGCTTCACAGCCGCTCTCCTTGTGGGCTGCTCCGTTTCCAGTGTTGCTTTTACAGCTGCAATGCAAGACCAGAGTTCGAAGACGGTTAGCGATCCAGTTACTTCTCAAGGGGGCTCCCATCCGAAGCCAACCAACCTGAAAGTGCTGCCCAGGGATATTTCAGCTGATGACCTTGATAAGCTGATGCATCGGTATCAAAGCGAACTGGGCGCGCCATGCGGATACTGCCATGAACAGAATGCTGAGACGAAGCATATAGATTTCGCGTCCGATGAAAACCCTGTCAAAGAGACGGCGCGCTTCATGATTGGAATGACGAGCGACAT
>Ga0302278_10001479_pt1 | contig 28783 bp, 22 predicted proteins | sample III_Bog_N3_2_FD_194543 | JGI IMG/M metagenome (GOLD analysis project Ga0302278, IMG submission 194543) | Peat permafrost microbial communities from Stordalen Mire near Abisko, Sweden - III_Bog_N3_2 | ecosystem: Environmental > Terrestrial > Soil > Wetlands > Peat | place: Sweden: Abisko... | reverse complement strand
GGATGTCTGAAGATGACCTTGTCCGGTGCGGTGTTTCCTCTGGAAGTGACGTTTCTATTCTTGTCGTTCCAGAGAAATCTCCGGCACTGTCAGTACAAAGAGGTGGCAAACTGTGTCGCCTAGATGTTGCTTTTGTATCAGGCTGGTGAAGCGGCAGTAATGTTCTCATTGTAGATGCGGAGGAGGTCAACAGAATGAAGGCCAGGTGGTGGTTAGCATGGTCGCTCGTGGGTACTAGCGTTTTTCTGTATGGCGCGGCCATGGCGAGCGCTCAACAGGATGACGTACCAATTCTGCGCCCGAAGAAGCAGACGGCTAATGCAGATCGAAATAAGCAGGAAAGAGAGCGGGTTGCGCGAGAGGAGGCAGCCAAGTTTACATGGACCGATCCTGCAACGAGGCTCATGTGGGTATGGAAAGATAACGGCACCGACGTGAACTGGAAACAAGCGACAGATTACTGTCGGAATTTGCGACTTGCGGATAACTCAGACTGGCGCTTGCCTTCGATCGATGAGCTACAGTGTATCTACGACCCAAACGCGAATGTTGACGGCAAAGATACGTTTCGATACGATTCACACGCGAAGGGCGAACTGCAATTGTCAAATGAGTGGTTCTGGTCCACTTCGCAGGGAAATGCTCCGTGGAAGGCGTGGGCCTTTTACTTTAACTCAGGGGAAAGGGCCTTAGCCCTTCTCGATGCTGGCGGCGTAAAACGGGCACTTTGCGTGCGACGTTCCGGACAATGATGCGAGCTTCTAGCTTGCAATTCACGTGCAAGAGCATGCGTCAACTGACCTGCGCCCCAGAATCCGCCCACTTTGGAATACGATTTGGACGAAGAATGGGGTCAGGTCACCAGCAGCAGTAGAATCTGATCACTGAGAGGATCACGTTATGACAGACGCAACTGATCACATGAACAGGCCTGGAGCTGGACCACGTTCTTCAATGATCTCCGTTGGAGGAATACCCACCAACCACTACATCAATCACAATCCAGGAACTGGGATGGTAGAAATTGCCAAATCGATGCCCCGTGGCGTCCAAGATGAACTCGTGAAGGAATTTCCAGACGAATCATCAGCTCGGTCATGGGCGGTAGCAGAATTTCAAGCGGGGAGACTTGGATAAACAGCCGACCGGCGCGACAGAGCACACGCTTAGAAGGCCGGGGCTCCTTGCTTCTTTTCCTTGCTTATTGTGGGCATGGAAGAATGGGGTGGAATTTATCCTAACCGTAGCAATTCCAAGGAATAGCGCAATGGAACGGAGCGGACCGGATGCAGCTCTACATGGATGAGAATGGCAAATTTAGAAGGGAACCGGCGACGAACGAAGAGCTTGCCGGATGGGCGATGGCGTTCCAACACAAATATTTCCCTGGCTTCGATGTGCCGGGAATGGAAATCGCCATTGATGTAGAAGAAAGCCCCCGCGCTCCATCCGTGTACTACCCTGCGAAGAAACTCATTGCGATCTCGAAGCACATCATGCCGTTCCACGAACTTGCGAAGATCGCACTGCTTCACGAGATGATCCACGTGAAGCTATACGCCGAGAATCAGGATGCAGACGAGGCCCACGGCGCGCGATTCCAGACGGAGATGAACAGGCTTATGGAAATGGGGGCATACAGCCAACTTCTCTAACGGTTCACGCTTGTGCGCAATTCTCTTGCCCGTCGGTTGCTTTTTCCTGGTTCACTTGCGAATGTGCGAGTCCAGCCCGGTTGATCGGCTGCTCGTCAGTGTCGTCAGTTACTCATAAGTAAACAACATTGCTGCCTCTGTACAAATCTAAACCAACGTTTAGAACCTGCACGGAGGCGGCAGCGCCCAAGGGGGGCGGATGGCTTCAGGCTTGTTGCGGCCTGCCAATTGTGACGCCGGCGGGTGGCCCCGGTCTCGGTGACTTTTTCCAGCCGAGTTGAGGGTGCCCCCGGTCCCTCGCTTTTGGGGACCGGGGAGGGGATGAGACAGACTCCGATTGTTTTTCGGGAAGCCCGACTGAAACCCGGGGACAGGCGGGATGTTCCCAGAACCATTGGTCAGCAATGAAATGTCGGTTTCTCGGACGCCTTCGCAGCCCTTCGCGTGCTCCTTGCGGTTCATCGGCTGCCCGGAAGTGGCTCCTCCATATCTCAGCGCTCATGCCGGGACACCGGGCCACCGTCGGGGCCGGGGTCGAGGGTCAGGGTCCCGCGCCATAACTGAGAGCTGAACACTGAGAGCTAACAGCTAAAAGTGCATGCACTGCATGCACTTTCTTACCCCAAACAGGCATTTTGGTGCGCAAAAACATGTCAAAAGTGCATCGCTAACGCCCTTATTCGCCCTTAAACGGCCTTAAAACATGCTGTTTTGCACTAATTGTCACGCGTTTGCCTGTGTACATTAGCACTGGCAAACGCCCTCCGCGGGGCATTTGATCATCGAAAAGTCCGCATGGAACACCCCATCCGGCGAAGCGGCTGACGCGCTATCCGCGGCGAGGCGCGCCCCACGCGAGTACCATCTTAAGCAGAGACTCAATCAGGAGCGGCAAACCATGAAAATGCGGCCGGGAACGCAAACGGGATTCTTGATGTGCGGCAAAGAATGGATCGACGGCGATGCCCTCGAAGTCCGTTCGCCGTGGGACCAGGGGCTGGTTGGCCGCGTCACCGTGGCCACCCGGGCCGATGCCCGGCAGGCGGTTAACCATGCCGCAGCCTGCATGCGCCGCACCCGCGCCCTGCCGCGCTGGAAGCGCCGCGAGATTCTGGAAGACGTGGCCGCTGCGCTCATCGAACAGAAAGAGCGCTTTGCCCAGCTCATTGTAGCCGAGGCCGGCAAGCCCGTCCGCCTGGCGCGCGCGGAGGTCGATCGCGCCGTTCTCACCTTCAAAACCGCCGCCGAAGAAGCCGCGCGCCTTGGCGGCGAAAGCCTGCCGCTCGACCTGACCGAGGGCAACGAAGGCCGTTGGGGGCTGGTGCAGCGCTTTCCCGTCGGCCCCGTCCTGGCCATTACTCCGTTCAATTTCCCGCTCAACCTGGTGGCCCACAAGCTGGCGCCCGCCCTGGCCGCCGGATGCCCCGTGATTCTGAAGCCGGCTCCGCAAACCCCATTCACCGCCCTGGCATTGGGCGAAGTGATTCTCAAGGCCGGATGGCCGGGCGAGGCGCTGGCCGTTCTCCCCCTCAGCAACGCCGATACCGCCTGGCTGGCTGAAAAGGAAGATCGCGTCAAGCTGGTGAGCTTTACCGGCTCCGCCAAAGTGGGGTGGGAGCTGAAGGCCCGCTCCGGCCGCAAGCGCGTACTGCTGGAACTCGGTGGGAATGCGGCACTTATCGTACACAACGACTGGCACGACATTGAGGACGCCGCCAGCCGTACAGCGCACGCCGCTTTTGGCTATGCCGGGCAGTCGTGCATCAGCGTGCAGCGCGTCTTTGTGCAGCGCAACGTTTTCCAGACCTTTCTGTGGAAGGTGGTCGAATGCACAGCCAACCTGGTCTCAGGCGACCCTTCGGCGGAGGCCACCGAGGTCGGTCCGCTGATTCGCGCCAGCGACGCTGACCGCGTGGAAGCCTGGGTGAAGGAAGCCGTGGAGGGCGGCGCCAAGCTGATTGCCGGAGGGCAGCGCCAGGGCTCGGTCATTACGCCCGTCATCCTCACAGGGACCAAGGTGGGCATGAAGGTGCGGGACGAGGAGGTTTTCGGTCCTGTGGTCGCCATTGAGCCTTACGACGATTTCGAGCAGGCGCTGGCGGATGTAAACCACTCCCGGTTCGGCCTGCAGGCCGGCCTGCTGACCCGCGACGCCGGCCGCATCCTCACCGCATATCGCGAACTGGAAGTGGGCGCTGTGATTGTCGGCGACACTCCAGCATGGCGTCTGGACCCCATGCCTTATGGAGGGGTGAAGGACAGCGGCCTGGGCCGCGAAGGCATTCGCTCCGCCATAGAAGAAATGACCGAGCCGAGAATGCTGGTTATGACGGGCCTGAGCTAAGCAGCCTGAGGGCAGAAAGGGCGCCTGGCGCACCGCCGTGAGTGGTGTTAATTGCGCACTTCCGGACCGCTTCCAGTTGACCTGTGCTAATGTGTTCCGGCTAGCGTGTGACAAATAGTGCATTTTGACACATTTTAAGCCCGTTTTAGTGCTCTTTTGGTGCCAAAAACGCGCAAATAAGGGCGTTTTTGAGCACCAAACTGGGTAAGTAAGCGTTTACAAAATGAGGAAAGTGATAGCACTGCTAGCATCTTGTTGCCAGCTTCCGAAACCTGGGAATCTGTCGTAGGGAACATCCCGACTGTCCCCAGGTTTCCGTCTGCTATTCAAGCTACGGGGCTTGGACTTTTACTCCCGTGGGACTCTCACCCACTGTTCATGCCAGCCTTCGCTGGCCGCACACATCTCAGCACTAATTCAGCACTAATCTTCCCTCGGTGGGGATCTTGGCGATTTTTGCGCCAACTGGGAACGCAGGACCTGAAGCGCTTCGCTTCTCAGACACCTTCGACCTACTGGTTGCTGATCCGCTCGGCCCGCCATTTCCTCCGTTCATCGTCTTTCTCCAGCTTTTTGCAGATTCGGCACTATGGTCGTTTACAGAGGGTAGACATGCACTTCAATTCAGCAAAATTCGGAGCAATCAACCGGACACTATCGCGGTTTTCGGTTGTTCTTTCAGCAGCATTTCTGATCAACGCTGCCGTTCTTGCGCAGCAAACGGGCGCGGCTCACAACGCGGCAGGCGCCGAGCACACCTATCCTGCATTCCAGGTGAAGTCCACAGGCCATGGCCCCGCCATCATCATGATCCCTGGGCTTGCTTCCTCCGGTGCAACGTGGGATGCCACCGCAGCCCATCTCAGCGATCACTTTCGTTGTATCCAGCTCACGCTTGCCGGGTTCGCGGGCGAGCCGCCAATCTCGTCGCCGCTCCTTGCCACGGCGCGGGATCAGATTGCCGAGTACATCCGCGACAATCGCCTGGAGCGACCGGTCATTATGGGCCACAGTCTGGGCGGCGCCATCGCGCTCGATCTTGCGGAGCAATATCCGAAGCTGGTCGGTCCCGTCATCATTGTGGACTCGCTGCCGTTCATGGCGGGTGCGTGGTTTCGAGTCGACACATTGGCCGCGGCACAACCGGCCATTGAACAGACGAAGACCGGCATGCAGAGCATATCGCCCGAACAATGGCAGGCGGCGACCCGGTCAGGTGCAAATACAAACTCGATGGCGACGAGCGAAAAGGACCAAAAGACACTGATCGAGTGGGGACTGGCGTCCGATCAAAAGACGGTGACGAATGCCATGATCGATTTGGTCAGCACCGATCTGCGTCCGGAGTTGAGCAAGATCGAAACTCCAGTGCTGGTCATTGGAACGTGGATTGGACTGAAGAATTTCGGCGCTACCGAAGAGACCGTGACGGCAGTCTTCCATCAGCAGTATGCTGGCGTTAAGCACTCGCAGTTTGTCATGGCCCAGCAGGCTAGCCACTTTGTCATGTGGGACGACCCCTCGTGGTTCAATAATCAGGTAGACACGTTTCTCGCCGGTTGCAAACAGCTATCGGCGGTACAACAGTAGAGGCAGGATATCCAAAACATGCCCGTGAGCGAGAACAAGCCGAATGCACCCAGTAGGCGAAGCAGAGCCTACTGGGTGTGTCAGGCGCTCGGCTGGGGTGGATATGGCGTCGTATACTTCGTCGCCGTGCTTTTGCCATTGCACCAAGGGGGGGCGGTGCAGGCCGTGATAGACCTGGCCTACTGTCTCACGGGATTATTGGGTACACATTTGCTGCACTCGCGCATCAAGCTCGACGGTTGGAGCGAGATGCAGTACCGCGCATTGATTCCCCGCCTGCTCGTGAGCGCACTGCTCGTAGGCCTGTCGCAGACTATTGTGCTCGACTCGTCCTTGGCGCTGGAACACCAATTCAATTGGAACCAGATGGGGCAGGTGCTCGCGGTATTTGGCTCCACGGTTTTCTTCAGCGCGTTGCTGGTGGGGCTTTGGCTGGCGATATATCTCGGCGTGGAGGGGGCCCGCCGCCGCCACGCAGCCGTGCTCGACGCCCTTCGCACCGAGGTGCTGATCCGCGAAGCCAGTCTGCGATCTCTGCAGCAGCAACTGAATCCTCACTTCCTTTTCAACTGCCTGAATAGTCTTCGCGGCATGATCGACGAAGACAGCAAGCGAGCACAGGTAATGGTCACGCGTCTGGCCGAGTTGCTCCGCTCTTCTCTCCGACAAGACCAGCGGAGCGTTATCTCTGTCGAAGAAGAACTCACGACAGTGAACGCTTACCTCGAACTGGAGTCGGTGCGGTTCGAGGAACGGCTGCGCATGCGGCAAGACATCGATCCGCAGGCCCTTTCCGCTCTGGTGCCGCCCATGTTACTGCAATGTCTGGTTGAAAATGCAATCAAGCATGGAATAAGTCAATTGACCTCGGGTGGCGAACTTGAAATGCGAATACGCCGGAGCGCGGAGCAGCTTCAGGTCGACATCTGCAATACGGGCAGCCTTCGCGGGCACCTCGGTACAGGCATCGGTTTGGCCAATGCGCGTCAACGCCTGCGCCTGCTCTATGGCGATCGAGCGGAGCTGACCTTGAGGGAAGACCCGCCGGGTTGGGTTCACGCTACGCTCGTTCTGCCATTTCAGAACGTGGAGGCAATGTGCGAGCAATCATCGTAGACGACGAGCGGCTCGCAAGGCAGGAGCTGCGCCGCCTGCTCGATGCGCATTCCGACGTTGAAATTGCAGGCGAAGCCCGCAACGCCGACGACGCGGAAGACATGCTTGAGCGGTACGATCCCGATCTGCTCTTCCTCGATATCCAGATGCCAGGGCGCAGCGGCCTCGAAATGCTTGAAACTGCCTCCAACCCTCCTCAAACTATCCTTACCACGGCCTTCGATCAATACGCTGTGCGTGGCTTCGAACTGAATGCGGTCGATTATCTGCTCAAGCCCATTGCGCCGGAACGCCTCGCTGAAGCATTGCGGCGCGTGCGCGAACGGTTGCAGCAACCAACTCTATCGAGCATTGTCGAGGCCCCTCCAGCCAGCCCTTCCGAGGCGACGCATTTCGGCTTGCGCAGCGGTCCTCTCCGGCAGGTTTTCGTAAGGGATGGAGATCGATGCTGGCTGGTGCGGATGGAAGACATCAGCATGCTGCGTTCCGAAGGAAACTACACGCGCGTCGTTTTCGCGGGCAACCAGCCGCTGATCCTTCGCTCACTGGCGCAGATCGAGCCGCGGCTTGACCCAATGACCTTCTTCCGAGCCAATCGGTCCGAGATTGTTAACCTGCGCCGGGTCGTATCCATCACCCCTGAAGGCGACGGCTACAACATCGCACTCCGCGATGGGGCAAATGTCGCAGTGTCACGACGCCAGGCGAAGGTGTTCCGCGACATCCTTGCCTTTTGATGATTGGGCGTATTTTACGACGCAGCATCCGCGCCGTGCCGGGAATTAAGAGTCGTCAGCTTTTCCCCGGCTATCGCGAGCAGGTCAAATCGCTCATTGAGCATAAATTGCGTGCGATTCTCAGGATTACTCCCCGCAGACGCGCCAGGGTCAAACGTAGGGGCTGGGGCTGAGTTTTCGCCTGGTCGGAAGTAACCGGCGAGGAATGGATCGCAGCTTTTGGGTTTTCCCTGTCGGCCGTTGAACGATTCGGCCTGTCTTTGGGAAGCCACGAACAAATCGTTGTTGCGAATCGACGTTCCCTCGGGGGCTGAAGAGGTTGCGGAGAAACTCGGCATCTCGTGTGAATTCGGCTGGGACGTCCCTCCGGGGCTGAAGCCCCGATGATTCTGTTAGCTTCATGCGGGAGTTAAGCCCCCGTCTCCGTCCATATTTGTTTTTTCGCAGCCTGCAAATGCCATTGATTTGGTCGGCCTGAGGGTGAGCAACTCCGACCGTCGACCTTGAAGGGTGCCTCGGTTACTGGGCTAAGAGGCAGCGGACGCCGATGTATTGGGTCTGTCGCCTCGCGGACTGCACCTGTGCCACTTCGAGTGTGCTTATGACGTTTCGCAGCGAGCGGTTCTCCGTCCAGAACTAATGTGTTGTAAGAGGATTTGAAACTGTGCTAGTGTCGGTCATCTTCCCGTGACAGGACTCGCAATGCGTTCGAGAGCCAATATCCTGATGATCGACGACAATCCTGTGCATCTGGAGATCTACAGGTTGATTGTGGAGAAGGCAGGTTTCAACGGGTTGCCGTCTTTGGTTACTCACGACGGCCTGGAATTTCCTGACGGGGAGGATGTGGATGCCGTTCTGCTGGATTACCGCCTGGCTCCGAATATTTCAGCCTACGAGGTAGCGCTAAAAGTGAGGGGCAGGTATCCGTTGGTTCCAATTGTGATCCTCTCCGATATGTATGACCCTCCTGCCGATACCGCGCCGCTGGTTCAGGGTTTCGTTCGCAAGGGCAACCCTGAGAAGCTGCTTTCCACCCTGCGCGCACTGACCAGAGACCAGACATAAAAAAGGTGGAAGGGCCGGGCAACCGATTGAATCCATTCCACATCCAAAGTCGCAGGAATCATACTGTGTTCCCCGCCAATTCAGGATTTCGGAGCCAATCGATGGTTCGCGTGCGCGCTTTTGTCCCGCAAGGGCTGAGTCACGTTGTGGCCTGCGGGCTGCTTTGGCTTGGCGGCGCTGCAGGGTTGAGCGCCGCCACCGCTCCTCCGCCGAAAGACCAGCTGAAAAACCTGTCTCTGGAAGAACTTGGGAACGTGGAAGTTACTACCGTTTCCAAGGTTCCTGAAACGGTATGGCAGACGCCGGCGGCGGTGTATGTGCTGACTCGGGACGACATACGCAGATCCGGGGCAACTACCCTTCCCGACTTACTGCGCACGGTTCCGGGCGTGGAGGTAGCAGAGCTACAGGCCGACCAATGGGCAGTTGGGATTAGAGGGTTCGGGAGCGCCTTTTCAAAGGACGTACTGTTGCTGATCGATGGCCGGAGCACGTACACGCCCTTGTTTGACGGCGTTTACTGGGATGTTCAGGATGTTCTGCTGGACGATGTGGAGCGGATCGAGGTGATCCGCGGGCCCGGCGGCACAATTTGGGGCGCGAATGCCGTCAACGGCGTGATCAATATCGTTACCAGAAATGCGCGGGACACAGTTGGCACGCTTGTTACCGGCGAAAGCGGATATGTAGACCGTTTCAACGGGAGCGTGAGGGAAGGCATGGGGTGGGGCGATCGTGTGGCGTTTCGACTTTTCGCCAAAGGCATGGTTCGCGAGGACGAGCAGAATGCGGGGAACGACGCCTACGATCGGTGGCACCTGGCTCACGGGGGCTTTCGCGCGGACTGGAGCCCCGATAAGCAGGATACTTTCACGGTGGAGGGAGACGCCTACACTGGGGCATCCGGCCAGGAGATAAGCATCGGCAGCTATGCACCACTGCAACAGTTGGTGATAGACGATACGTTCACCATCTCGGGCGGGGACGTGGTTGTTAACTGGCAGCATACCTACACTGGCGGTTCGGACCTGCACGCCCACGCTTATTTCGATCACACCAACCGGCAGGGGACGGAGTTTGGGGAGACGCGGGATACAGTCGATTTCGACTTCATCGATCACGTCAACATGTTGTTGCGGCAGAACCTGATCTGGGGTGGGGGGATTCGTTTCAGCCCCAGTTCCGTTATTCAAACGCAGCCGACGGTAGACTTCGAGCCGCATGGGCAGACGGACTATATCTACAGCACGTTTCTGCAGGATTCGTTTCGCCTGCTGCCTACCAACCTTACTTTAACGGTGGGATCGAAGTTCGAGTACAACAACTACACCGGCTTTGAGATTCAGCCCAGTACGCGCCTGCTGTGGAATCCGGTGAATCATGCGACGTTGTGGGCGGCCATCTCTCGCGCCGTTCGCACCTCTGGCCGCCTCGATCGGGATTTGCAGCTCACCGATGTTTACAAGACCACACCGGCTGTTCTTGTTCACATAGAGGGCGATCCAAACTTCAAGTCGGAGAACTTGCTTGGGTTTGAGGCGGGGTACCGGCAGCTTGTCACGAGCAAGCTCTACGCCGATGTTGCCGCCTTTGAAAATCACTACGACAAGTTGGAGAGCTACGGCATTCAGTCGTACAGCGCCATCACTACGCCCACAGACGCCGAAGTGCTGAACATTCCGTTCGCGAACGGCATCGACGGCAATACCGACGGTGTGGAGATTGCGCCGGACTGGAAGTTGGCGGGCTGGTGGGAACTCAAAGGCAACTTCTCGCACCTGCGCCTGGATGCGCATCCCAGGCCCGGCTTTGACGACACTGCAACCGCGGCCAGTTACGAAGGCTCAAGCCCTCATCGCATGGCGACGCTTCAGTCGCAGGTCAACCTGCCGCACCGTGCGGAATTCGATTTCGACTACCGTTTCGTCAGCCGGCTTCCGGCACAATTGGTTGAGAGTTATCAGACGATGGACGCCCATACGAGCTGGTTGCTGAACAAATCTCTGCGGTTCACCGTTTCCGGCCGCAACCTGCTTCAACCGCACCATCATGAGTTTGCAGGCGACAACGATCTCCCCGTAGGCATACGCCGCAGCGTGTACGGCGGCATAGCGTGGATAAGATAACCAACGATGAATTCAGGCAAGTCAAATCCTGCATATCTTCGGCATTCTCGTTCGCGAGACGTGCGGACTCGCGGTGCCTGGATGTGCTGCTGCGTGATATTTCTGTTTCTTTCTCCCCGGTTTTCAAAAGCACAAAGCCCAGCCGGATTTACTACCCACGATGTGGAGGCGGCCTATCTCTATAACTTTGCGAAGTTCGTCCAGTGGCCTGAGGAGAAGGCGATGGATTCTGAGCCGTTCTCGATTTGCCTGCTGGGCGAAGACGAGTTTGGCAAGAAACTCGACGATCTAATTGCCAATGAAACCTTGCAGGGGCGCAAGATTCTTGCCCGGCGATTGACTTCCGCCTCCGCTGCCGAAAGCTGTCAGATCGTCTTTATTGGGCAGACTGAGGACGTTCGACTTTCAAAGGACCTGGCAGCGCTGAATAAGAAGCCGATGCTCACGGTTAGTGCCCTGCCTGAGTTTCTGGAGCACGGCGGCGCAATCCAGTTTCTTTTTCAGAACAACAGGGTTCGCTTCGCCGTGAATTTGGCCGCGGCGCAGCAGGCCGGTCTTAGTCTCAGCTCGGAACTGCTCAAAGTGGCTGTGTTTGTCGAAGGGGCTGCCGGGAAGGAGGGTAAGCGATGAAGTCAGCTTCCCGCCAGCGGTCGATTGCCGCCAAGCTCACGTGGATGAACATCCTGGTGAGTGGAATCGCGCTCATTCTGGTTTATATTTCGTATCTGGCCTACAATGTGTTTTCGTTCCGCAACGCTGCCATTGAGAGTCTTTCAGTGGAAGCAAGAATTCTGGGGGCCAACAGCGTCTCGGCAATTGTGTTTGACGATAAGGCATCCGCGGAAGCAACACTGTCCGCTCTTCGCTATTCCAGCGACGTTGTGGACGCGGAAATTTACACGCAGGCGGGCGTGTTATTTGCGCAATATCCGGAGACTGGACCGCTTCCTCTGAAGCCGCCAACCATGCCGGAAATGCCAGGCCCCGCACACTGGACCCATGGAGCGGACATTCTGATTGGCTCGCGAATCGGATTTCAGGGCAAGCAGATTGGCACCGTGTATGTGCATGCGCATCTGGGGGGAATGAAGCAGCAGGCGCTTGAATTTGCCGCCATTGCGGGAGGCATTCTGGTGCTCTGCCTTGGGGTGGCGCTGCTGGTGGGCTCATCGTTCCGGCGAATCCTGGCGCAGCCCATAGTTTCACTTGCGCAAACCGCGCGGATGGTTTCGCGCTATCGCGACTATTCCCTTCGATTCGCTTCTGAGCGGAGCTTCGACGAACTTGCATCGCTAACCGATGCTTTCAACGAAATGCTTGCCGAGATTCAGCAACGGGACCGCGCGCTGGAGCAGGCCAAGGTGGATCTTGAACTGCGCGTGGAAGAGCGCACCGCTCAATTGCAGGCCGCGAATCGAGAGCTCGAAGCATTCTCCTACACCGTAGCCCACGATATGCGAGCCCCGCTGCAAACCATCAGCAACGTGTGCTACCTGATTTTGGAAACGGATCGCGGAGAGACCTCGGACCAAGAGAAACACATGGTATTGCAGCTTCGCGCTTCGGTGGTGGCCATGTCATCGATGATCGACGATCTGCTCAATCTTTCGCTGTCGACCAGCGCTCCATTGCGTGTGACGCGGCTCAATCTAAGTTCGATTGCGAGTTCCATTCTTGAGGGGCTTGCCGAGACCAATCCGAAGAGGAAGGTCACATCGGTAGTTGAAAAGGGGTGCTATGTCAACGCTGACTCGGGCTTGATGCAAATCGTTCTGCAGAACCTGCTGCGGAATGCGTGGAAATTCACCTCGAAGTCCGAAGGCGCACAAATTGAATTCGGCTGCACGAAACGCGGAGCGGAAACAGTGTTCTATGTTCGCGACAATGGCGCAGGATTCGACCAGCACATGGCCGACCGCCTGTTCAAGCCATTCCAGAGGCTGCACGCGGCGAGCGAGTTTCCGGGGACCGGGATCGGCCTGGCAACGGTGCAGCGGATTATTCGCCGGCATGGTGGAGAAGTGTGGGCTGAAGGCGAAGTTGAAAAGGGCGCCACCTTCTACTTCACCGTGGATTCTCCGCAGTAGGAAACCTCGGGCGGTTGAGGCTTGTGGCTTTCCACAATTATTACAGAGAAAAATCGCAAAGCGGCGGCACGGGGGGAAAGAACGAGATAGCCGTAAAACGGCGGTCTGCACCTCGCGGCGCGGCGCCAGTGCGCCTGCTCACCTACAACGAATTGGAAAATGCACTAAACTTGTGGCCCATATACACTTTCCAGTTTTATGGGCGCGATGCAAGACGAATTACCCACTGCCGTGCAAGCTCATGACCGTCCGGCCTCCACCGGCTTGAACGCCTTACCGCTCTTCCATGCCGCCTGGCTGTTTGCCGCCGGAATCTGCATTGCCGAAGTTCTCACTCTGCGCCCGAGCCTGGTAATGGTGGCGCTTGTTCCGATCGCCGCGCTCAGCCTGCTGGCGGCCTTCCGCGCCCAGCGAATTGCCTGGCTCCCGCTGGGGACGCTTTGGCTGCTGTTGGGCGTGTGGTGCGAGCAAATGGAGCCGCATCCAACCGCTCCGCAGCCATTGGCCGCACTCTCCAACGGTTTGGCCCGCACAGTGGAAGGAACCATTGTGGATGCCGGGCCGATCCGCGGTGAGATCGAGCAGAATCTCAACGATCCCGGAGAGGCGGCGAGCGCAGAACCGGAACAGGCTCCGTCGCAACGAATCGACCTGCGCGTGTCCACCCTCGAAGTGGTTACTGACATATCCGATGAGCAGGCTGCCATCGCTGGCGGCGTGCGGCTCACGGTGCGCTGGCCCGCAGGTGCGCAAACAAAGCCCGGTCCGCAGCCGTTTCATTGCGGCGACCGCATTCGAGTCGCGGCTCGCCTGTTGCAGCCGGAGGTCTACCGCGATCCAGGCGTCTGGAGCCGCGAGGAATTCCTTCTCGACCAGGGAATCACCGCTACCGCGTCGGTGAAGTTCGACAAGGTGGAGCGGATCGGGTCGACACCCGGCAGATATTTCGCGTGCCGGTTGAGCCAGTGGCAACACGCCGCCAGTGCGCGCCTGCTAGCATTGCCTGCTGCGATGTACAGGCAGCCTGCTCTCGTGCGCCTGAGCCCGGAAGATGCCATCATGCTGGCCGCGATGGTGACCGGCGACCGCACCTACCTGACCCATCAATTGCGCGTGGGCTTTGAGCGCACCGGCTCTTTTCACATGCTGGTGGTTTCCGGTTTCCACCTGGCCGTTGTGGCCGGATGCATCTTCTGGCTCGCGAGCCTGCTGCGTCTTCCACGCATTCCCGCTACGGTACTCACCATCGTAGCCTCGTTTGGTTACGCGCTCTTCACCGGCTTTGCCAGTCCTGTCCAGCGCTCTTTATGGATGGTCACTCTCTACCTGATTGGGCGGCTCTTCTACCGGGAGCGAAGCCCGCTGAACACTATTGGCTTTGCCTCGCTGTGCCTGCTGGTGGCAAGTCCCCGCAGCCTGTTCGACGCCAGTTTTCAAATGACGCTGCTGGCGGTTTTGGCGATCGCCGGCGTCTCAGCCCCGCTGTTGCAAGCCACCATTCACCCCTTGCTGACGGCAACCCGCGACCTGCGCCTCATCGCCATCGACGGCAAACTGGCCCCGCCGCTGGCGCAGTTCCGCGTCACGCTTCGCATGATCGCCGCAGAGTTGCAGGCGGCTGCCAGTGGCCGTTTCGCGACGCGCATAGCCTGGCGGCTGTTCCCCAGGGCGGTGCGCTTTCTCTTCCGGCTCGGCGAACTGTTTGCCGTCTCCTGCGTGGTGGAGCTGGCCATGACCCTGCCGATGGCGGTTTACTTCCATCGCATCACCATTTTTGCCTTGCCGGTTAACATCTTCATCCTGCCACTGCTTGCCGCGCTTATCCCGGCCGCACTGGTGACTCTGGTTGTGCTGGCCGTGTGGCCCGCTGCCGCCGTGGTCCCGGCCATGCTGGCCGCGCTGGTGCTGCACATCGGCGTGGGATTAGTCCATCTATTCGATTCGCTGCCGTTTGGAGACTACCGCATTGCAACGCCGCTTGTGTGGCAGTCTGCTGCATTTGTTGTGCTGCTTGCAGTGGCGATTGCCCTGGCTCACATCGGGCTGGAGTCCGGTATTCGCTGGCTGGGCCGCACGGCCTGGGCCGCGCTGCTGTTGGGGGCACTGGCTGCCGTTGCGCCGCGCCCGATCGACCACCCGCGCAACGCGCTGATGATGGAAGCCATCGACGTAGGCCAGGGCGATTCCCTGCTGCTGATTACTCCGGAGGGAAGGACTTTGCTGGTGGATGGCGGCGGTTTTGGCGGAGGCCCGCGGCAGGCTCCGCAGGAATTCGACATTGGCGAAGAGGTTGTGTCCGCCACCCTGTGGTCGCGCGGCATCCGCCACCTGGATGTTGTGGCGCTGACGCACGCACATTCGGACCACATGGGAGGGCTGCCGGCCGTGCTGCGCAACTTCCATCCCGATGAGTTGTGGGTGGGCAACAACCCTCGATTCGGGCTCTACAACGCATTGCTGAATGAGGCCGCCGATCTGAACGTGCGGGTGCGCTCGCTGCGCGCCGGCGATGCGCTCACCCTGGGAAGCACACAGATCGCCGTGCTGGCGCCTTTCAAGGGCTATCAACCGGGCCCGACGCCCACCAACAACGACTCACTGGTGATGCGCATGACCTTCGGTGAAACCTCAGTGATGCTGGAAGGCGACGCGGAAGCGCCGGTTGAAGATGCCATGGTTGACGAGGCCATGCTGCCGGGGCGCGGGCTGGCCAGCACCTTGCTGAAAGTGGGTCATCACGGCAGCGTCAGTTCCACGCGTTCTGAGTTCCTTTCCCGAGTGGCCCCACAGTGGGCCGTCATCTCCTGCGGGCTGCACAACCGCTACGGACATCCCCGCCAGGAGGTACTGGAAGAGTTGCAGCAGGCACATGTCCGCACATACCGCACCGACATCGAAGGCGCGCGGTGCTTCCGGCTGGACGGCAAGACGGTTGCGCCGGAGGCTTCGTGCGATCGGGAATCGGATCAGCTTTCGCGGAGCGCGGACATTGGTTCCATGGTCATGGCACGGCGAGCGGGCAAATAGCACGAGGCTAGCGCCGCCAGGATCAGGGCCGACACCACGGTGGCGAAGGTGACGGGGTCCCATGAGCTGACCAGGATGAGACTGCCCACGGCCCGGGCAACCAGCAGTGCAAGCGCCAGGCCAATTCCCAGGCCAATTGCGACAATTCCCATCGATTGGCGATAGATCATCCCGAAGACTCTGCCGCGGCTGGCGCCCAGCGCCATGCGCAGGCCAATCTCATGCACTCGCTGGCTCACCGCATAGGAGATAACACCATAAAGTCCAATCACCGCCAGCGTTAATCCAAGAACGCCCATTGCGGCGGCCAGCGCGGCCCCAAACTGAAACAGCAAGAGCCCGTTGAGCGAATAGAGCGCCTGGCGCATGGTTTGCACCTGGAACAAAGGAAGTTCGGGAGCAATTTCGTGGATTGACTTTTCGACGATTACCTTTAAAGCAAGCGGATCGCCCTGCACCTTGACCTGCAAGGTCATAAACGTGTTGCCCTTCAAGTGCTGCGCGTAGGGGAGATAAATGTAGGGCTGCGACTTACCTTCCCCAGCGGAAGAAACTTCGACGTCTCGCGCAACTCCCACCACTTCAACCTTGCGCTCTTTCTCGCTTTCCAAGCGAAAGACGCGGCCAATGGGGTCCTGATTCGGCCAATACTTTCTGGCCGTGCTCTCACTGATGATGGCAACATCCCGGCCGCGCTCGTCGTCATCGATTTGAAAGACGCGCCCGCGGAGTAGATCGATGCCCATGACATTGAAGTACTCGGGTGAAACGACATTGATGCCCGAAGTGGATGCGGGAGCATTTTTCGGAACGACAGCTCCGTCGATGTCGACCGAGTCGGTGTTTCCGCTGAAATAGCCCATTGGAACTTCGCTTGCTACGCTGACCGCCTCCACTCCCGCGAGTTGACCAAGACGTGTCTGAATGGTGTCCCTGAGGCCGCGCGCCCGAGTATCGTTAACCCCGATCAAGCTTGTGTCGAAGGAGATGTTGAGTACGTGATTCGGCTTGAAACCGAAATCGGTTGTCTCAAGAGCCGCAAGGCTGCGCACGAAGAGGCCGGCCACAACCAGAAGGACCAACGAACCGGCGATCTGCAAGACGACGAGGGCATCGCGCATCCAATGCCGCCCCCTGGTGACGCCGCGGCCGCCCGCATGCAAAGCAGCGTTCACATTGGCCTTTGCGACCCGCAACGCAGGCACGATTCCCACCACAACGCCGGCCAGCAAGGCCATTGCAAAGGAATAGAGAAAGATTCGCCAGTCGAATTCGAACGAGAAGGAGATGGGAATATCGAAGTGCAGGTCGACATGGCTGAGCGCCGTGCTGGCCCACATGCCGAGCAGCACACCCATGGCTCCGCCAATGAGCGCCAGCGTGACGCTCTCGGTGATCATTTGCCAAAGGAGTCGGAATCGCTGAGCGCCAAGCGCGGCGCGGATGGCCATTTCCCGTTCACGCACCGTGGCGCGCACCAAGACCAGATTCGCCACATTCATGCAGGCCAGCAGCAGCAACATGCCGGCAAGGCCAAGGAACAGGGCTGAAACTACGATGATCGCGTTCGGATTGCCACCGCCGCCGATGCGCAATCTGGCCTCAGGATATGCTTCGAACTCCATTTGCTTTTCATCGTCCGGCCGCTGTCGCATCAGGTTTTCGGCAACCACGTTCAGCTCGGCGGTTGCCTGCCGAAAGGCGACTCCGGGTCGGAGCCGTCCGTAGACAAGGTAGTTCCGACTGTTCCAGCCGTTTATGACATCCGCGGGGATGCCCTCGACAGTGAGTTCCGACAACGGCATATAGGCTGCCGGTGGTAATACGATGGAGGGCAAGCCATAGAATTTTTGGGGCGCAACGCCGATCACCGAAACGGTGTGACCGTCGACCTTTACCTGCCGCCCAATCACCGTTGGATCGCCATTGAATCGCTTCCGCCAGAAATCGTAACTGAGAACCACAACCGGGTCGCGGTCGAGAACTTCGCCTTCAGTGGGGAGGAACAGCCGCCCGGCCGCGGGTTCGACTCCGAGCGCACTGAAGAAGTCGCCGGTGACATAGGCCGTGGTGATTCGCTCCGGCTGCTTTCCTTCCGTGGCGAATCCATCGAGGCCCGCGGTGACCGCAAAAATGTCGCCGAACGAGTTTCGGCTTTGGTCGCGGATCGCTTTGAATTCGGGCAACGTGAAAGTGCGGCTGAGCGGTCCATGGTTCTGACGGTAAGTGAGAGTGGCTATCTGCTGGGGATCTTTAACCGGAAGCGGCTTGAACAGAAAGGAGTTCACAAGGCTGAAAATGGCAGTGTTGGCGCCGATGCCAAGGGCCAGCGTGAGTACCGCAGTGATAGCGAAGTTCGGCGCCCTCCTGAGCTGACGAAAAGTGAACCGAATATCCTGCAACAGATTTCCCATAGACGCCTCCATGCACGGAATGCCACGGGATGGGTGAGGCAAGCGGCACGCCAAACAATGTGGAACAGTAAGAGAATGATTCTGAAAGGATTTGCACACGGAAGGGAGCGTGGTCGATATCTCGGCTTGTCCGGAACTGAACTTGCTTGTCCGAAACCGGACAGCGGCGCGGATTGGAATTCGTATGCTGAGCAAGCTTAATCAAAGCTGCTTGGGACAGAGAGATCGGAACCCACCCACCCCACCTGTCGGCTCCGAACATCACAGAGTCTCAGCCGGATGCGGGTATATAATCCCGAGTTGCGAGCGCCATGAGGGCCGGGATTTGACTTAGGTACGTGCTCGCCACCCGGAGAACGATCATGCGCAAGTTTCTTATCCCGTTATTTCTTGTCGTGGTTTTTGGCGGTCCGGCGTTTGCCAAACCAGTGGACGTCTATCCGGTTTCGTCCAACGATCTTTGGGCGGCTTTGAAAGCCACTCTGGGAGACGAAGGCAATTACGCCGTCATTTTGGAGGACGATGCTGCGCAGAGGGCATGGTTCGTGGTGGTTGGCGCACGGGGCCATTACACCCAAAAGGTAGCACTGAGGACGAAGAACGGCGGCTGCACGGCAAATGCTACCGTTCTGGAACTCGGCCCAGACAATGGGGACTGGCGGCAATTTCAGCATCACCTTCGGCGGTCACTGGCGAAGTTGCAGGCGGCGAAGCCTAAACCGGCGGCAATGGTGACTGGGCAGCCGTAACAAGCATTCGTCATTCCAATCCCAGGTCCCCAAATGCAAGGGACCCTGGGGCAGCCGATCGGTTGAGTTAGATTGAGATGCGGTAAACCCGCAACGGCGCAGGCAAAACGCGCGTGGGGATGGAGGGACGCAGGCTGTCAGATAGTATGGTGGAGCTGAGCGGGATCGAACCGCTGGCCTCCTCGTTGCGAACGAGGCGCTCTCCCAGCTGAGCTACAGCCCCACGACATATTCATCTTATCAGCGATTTCGATGCATGGGAAGCTGTGCAGGGCCACCGGAAAACGGGGTATGTTCAGATCCGGCGCGGACTAACCCACCGCACAGCAACAGCGTCAGCGCACGTACGAATACGTTCCACACAGGTTTGGCGAATGCGCGATGGCGTCGAATGTGAACTCGGGTGCTTCTTCACCGGAGAAGAATGCCACCTGCAGCGATTTGCCCACGACGTAGGCAGCCATCCATTGCGTATCCTGCATTCCGCACAACGTGGCCTTGTGGAGGAACCGCTGCTCCGCCGATACCTTCAACCGATAAAGCGTGCCAGGGCCAGCTGTGTTCGCGTCCGCGTCGAAGACCGCGCTAACTTCCGCCGGCTTCAGGCTGCGGATGGGTGCAAGCGGGAATCCTTTGAAGTCGATCGTGATCTTTGCCTCTGAGATGGAGATGTCACCGGTGATGGAGGCCGCGGTGTTGCTTGCCGCCTGCCAGTAGCCTCGCTCCTGGCTCTGCGCAACCAAGTGCAGCGCGTATGCCAGTATCAGCATCGCAACTGGCGCTTTCAACATGCTTCGCATCGCTAGACCCCGCTGCGGGCCGGCAAGAAAGGCCAGGACGCTCCCTGGCCTTTCTGTTTGCCACCACTCAGCTTACAGTTGGTTCATGTTGGCCAGGAACTCGGCGTTATTGCGCACCTTCTCCAGACGGCTGATGAGCAGTTCCATGGCTTCGACCGGCGACAGCGGGTTGAGGACCTTGCGCAGAATCCAGACGCGCTGCAAATCCTCTTTTGGAATGAGCAGTTCTTCCTTTCGGGTACCGGAGCGTTGGATGTCGATGGCCGGGAAGACGCGCTTGTCGACGAGCTTGCGGTCGAGGATGATTTCCATGTTGCCGGTGCCCTTGAACTCCTCGAAGATGACTTCGTCCATGCGGGAGCCGGTATCGACCAGGGCCGTGGAGATGATGGTCAGCGAGCCGCCTTCTTCAATGTTGCGAGCCGCGCCAAAGAACCGCTTGGGCCGCTGCAGGGCGTTGGAATCGACGCCGCCGGAGAGCACTTTGCCGGAAGGAGGCACGATGGTGTTGTAGGCGCGGGCGAGACGGGTGATGGAGTCAAGCAGAATGACTACGTCGCGCTTATGCTCGACGAGGCGCTTGGCCTTCTCGATGACCATCTCTGCCACCTGGACGTGGCGGGCTGCCGGCTCGTCGAAGGTGGAACTGATGACTTCGCCCTTGACCGAGCGCTGCATGTCGGTTACTTCCTCGGGGCGCTCGTCAATGAGCAGGACGATGAGCACGACCTCGGGGTGGTTGGTGGAAACGGAGTTGGCAATGGCCTGCAAGAGCATGGTTTTGCCGGTGCGGGGCGGCGCGACAATAAGACCGCGCTGGCCCTTGCCGACCGGTGTGAGCAGGTCCATGACCCGGCCACTGATTCCCTCGCGGACCGTCTCCATCTTGATTCGTTCCTGGGGATAGAGCGGCGTGAGGTTGTCAAACAGAATCTTGTTGCGGGTCTCTTCAGGCGACTCGAAGTTGATGGCCTCGATCTTCACCAGCGCAAAATACTTCTCGCCCTCGTGCGGCGGGCGCACATTGCCGCTGATCGAGTCACCGGTCTTGAGATCGAATTTGCGTATTTGGGACGGAGATACGTAGATGTCGTCCGGTCCGGGCAGATAGTTGTAGTCGGGAGAGCGCAGGAAGCCGTAGCCGTCGGGCAGAATCTCAAGCACGCCCTCGGCAAAGATGTGGCCTTCCTTTTCGCTTTGTGCCTGAAGGATCTTGAAGATCAGATCCTGCTTGCGAAGGCCGCTGGCGCCTGGAATCTCCAGGGTACGCGCAATACGGCTCAATTCAGTAATGTTCTTTTCTTTCAGTTCAGCGATGGTCATGTTCACCTGCAAAAGGAGGGATGTGTGGGGGAATCCGAGAGGGGGAAGTACTCCAGGAAAAAACAGGATGGATATTAAGAAAACCGGCGGCGTGGGCCGCGCTTGAAGCGTTTCCGGAATTCAAGGGTAATGTGGATACGCGGGAACGGGCGGCCTTTTCGGGGATAACTCTCCCCAAAATGCTGCCTGATACAACTATACCCTGCTGTACACGCCGTTAAGCCGCGCGGCGCTGTTCCACCGGCTGGACCGCGGGCTCGGAAACGGGCGCCACGGACCCAGGATTGGTGGTTTGAAAACGGCCCAGGACTTCATTGGTCGTATCCTGCAGCCGTGTGTTCGGCTTGTGAAGCTTGCGGGTTGCCTTGCTTGCCAGTTGGCAAAGCTGGTAGCGATTGGACACATGAGAGAGTGCCCCAAAAACCAAATCGGAACGCATTGCGAGTTTCTCCTTGTTGTGATTCCTGCCCGGCCGGAACTGCTTGGCGCCGCCGGTGCAGCAGGGGAGCCAACGGAATGCCAGGCTGCCCTAATTTGCCTATTCAGGTTTTAGACGCACAACGTCTGCATCCAGTTCAAAATATTCCGCACTTTCGCATACAACGGAAGAGGCATTCTGCCCTCAGCGAAATATGCATTGCTGCCTTGGGAATCCACGAGCCTGAATTCCCATTTCCGGCGGGCATGAAAAACGCACCGAGGGGCATCAAAACATGAGCCTCAGCTCAATATGATGCGGGAAAGCGCAGACGGGCTGTGCAATTTTGCTCACAACAATCAGCCCTTATGGATGGTACTCACCAATGTATACTGGTCAGCATTGCGGGTCAACATTTTTTTCAGGGATTTTGCGAAGGGCAAACCGGCTAGCGGAGCGCCATCGGGATACTCGAATAACTATTTTACAATCAATAATATAGAGCAACAACCTCCGCCTTGGATGGCATAATAACCAGTCGCACGCACCGAAATGCGGCAAAGCGGAACATTTCCAGTTACCCTGCAGCGGACCGGGTTTGGGCTGAAGCAGGGGGGCGCATATGAAGAGAATGGCAGGCGTATCAGGCCATTCAGGCCCAATAGCTGCGGTCGAGAGTGCGGTATTGGATGGCCTCGGCGAGGTGAGAAACTGTCAGATTCTGCGCCCCTTCCAGGTCGGCAATTGTCCGCGCCACCTTGAGAATGCGGTCGTGAGCTCTGGCGGTGAGGCCCTGCTGCTGCATCGCCCGTTCCAGAAGGCGCTCGGCATCGGCGCCCAGTTCGCAGTAGGCGCGAATCTGGCGCGTGGTCATTTGCGCATTGGAGTAGATTTTCTCGCCGGCCTTCAGGAACCGCTGCTGCTGCCGCTCCCGCGCGGCCATCACACGGCCGCGAATCTCCGCCGAGCCCTCAGCCGCCGCACCGCCGCGCAGCTCTTTATACTGCACGGCCGGAACCTCGATATGAATATCGATACGGTCGAGCAGCGGCCCGGAGATTTTTGCGACGTAACGCTGGATCATCGGCGGCGTACACATGCACTCGCGCGACTTGTCGTTGAAGTATCCGCAGGGGCATGGATTCATGGCTGCCGCCAGCATGAAGCGAGCGGGAAAGGTGAGTGACATGGACGCACGCGCGATGGTGACGGTGTGGTCTTCAAGCGGCTGGCGCATCACTTCGAGTACGTTGCGGGGAAATTCGGGCAACTCATCGAGAAACAACAAGCCATTATGAGCGAGCGACACCTCGCCGGGCCTTGGCATGATTCCGCCGCCAATGAGGCCGGCGTCGGAGATGGTGTGATGGGGGGAACGGAATGGCCGCTGCGTGACTAGGCCGGCGGCCGCATCCAGAACGCCAGCTACCGAGTGAATTTTGGTGGTCTCGAGTGCTTCTTCAAACGTGAGCGGCGCCAGGATGGACGGCAGGCGCTTGGCCAGCATGGTTTTTCCCGAGCCGGGCGGGCCGATCATGAGGATGTTATGGCTGCCTGCCGCAGCCACCTCGAGCGCGCGTTTGGCGGTCTGCTGCCCGCGTACATCCTTGAAGTCCACGCTGAAGTGCTGCAACTCGCCCAGCAAGGCTTCAGTGGACACGCGCACCGGCTCACGCTGAACCACACCCACAACGGTGGAGTTGAGCAGTTCCAGCACATCGAGCAGCGTGGAGACGGGGTATACGTTGACGCCCTCGACCACGGCAGCCTCGGCGGCATTGGCGGTGGGAAGAATCAGATTCGGTATATTCTTTTCGCGCGCCAGAATGGCGATGGGCAACATACCCGGCACGCCGCGAACGGCACCGTCGAGGCCCAGTTCGCCCACGAGGAGAAATTGGCTGAGATCGTTGTTTCTGAGTGCCCCGTAAGCGCCAAGAATGCCGACGGCGATGGGCAGGTCGAACCCCGCGCCTTCCTTTTTCATATCCGCCGGCGCAAGGTTGATGGTGATAAAGGTTGGCGGAATCATGTAGCCGGAGTTTTTAATGGCGGCGCGAACGCGGTCACGGCTCTCGCGCACCGCGGCGTCGGGCAGGCCGACGGTGTGGAACACGTCCTTGTCCATGACTACGCCGCTATAGTCCACCTCAACGTCGATGAGGTTGGCGTCGATGCCGTAGACAGCCGCGCTGAGAGCCTTGAATAGCATGATCGAAAGTTGCACGGAGTTTACCAGATGATCGACAACCCTGTTTGTGACCGATGACCATTGCATTTGCAAACGAGTTGCGTCCCTGAAACTGCTAGACAAGAGAGGCCGCCTGCGCTTCAATTGAACCCGATGGCAAGATCCTCAAATCTATGGAGTTCTCTCAAGGCCGCAGCGATGACCGCCCTGACAATCTTCTTTGGCAGCCTGTTCATCATCGTTGTTCGCGGCTTGATCGACTTTGCTTTTGACGGGAAATTCCACATCGATTGGCCCCTTAACCTCAAGCTCGCAGGAGTCTTCGGATCGATCTGGTTCATCGCGGTTTTCGCCTGGGGCATGATCGTCGGCATCCGCTCGCAGCCGGTCCTCGACATACTCGATGAAGACCCCGAGGAATCCGCGCTGCTCAAGAAGCCACTCAATGGCTTTGTCGCAATGGAGTTCTTCTGGCTCATCTTGAATCGGACCTATATTGTCTTCATCGCTCCTGAAGGCCTCTATGGATGGCAGGCCCATGGGCCTGTGACCAACCGCGATCTGAATTTCTTCCAGCCCTACCAAAACATGGTTGACAATCGGGATTTCATGCGCGATCTGGCCTCAATGCAAAAGCTCTCCCGTCTGCGTGGTGGATTCTTCATCGACCGCGCAGCGATCTCCACCATCGAAGTGAATGATCGGCCCAAGTGGGGCATGGGCGGAATTCCCGAGAGCGGCCGTATTGTTCTTCGCTTGACGTCCAACAAAACCCGGGAGTTCATCCTCCTCGGCAGCGTCTATCCGGACACCATCCGGGACAAGATCATCCTTGCACCCCCTGAAGGCGTAACCTCGATCAGGTAGGCGAGCCACCTATGACGACCAGGCTTTCCGACCTCTACAGAATCGGTGTCGGCCCTTCGAGTTCGCATACTATGGGACCCATGCGAGCGGCTGGACAGGGTAAGCCGGAAATCTCTGCCAACCGGCCGGTCCCTCTTTCTCATTCTTGAAATGATGTTGCCAGCCGTGCCATGGTGTGACGGCGGTCAGCCACATGGCGGCTATGACAGAAACAAATCCCGAGGATGACGATGACTCCTTGTTCCCGGTCACGCCTGGGCAAGCCGCCTGCCGCATCCGTTCTCAGGGAAGGACGGCGACAATTGCCGATGAATGAGCGTTGGACAATCGTGATGTTCCGGTGACTTTTCTGTAAATAAGTTGCATTTTCATCGGTATAATTATTTTCAACGCGAACTTTCCCTTCTATTGGGCCCCTGAGATTCTTCCCCAGAGGTTTTTCTTGGATGTCTTCTGAAAACGTTCTCACGGTTGCGGTATGCAATCCGCAGGCGGATTACTGTGCATACACCAAAGGCATGGAGTACCTGATTCAGGTAGTCCAGGATTTGTCTCTGGCCCGCGATCTGCCGAGGGTCATGGAGATTGTTCGCCATGCCGCCCGGGTTCTGACCGGCTCGGACGGCGCAACCTTTGTGCTGCGCGAAGGCGAGCAGTGCTATTACGCCGACGAGGATGCCATCGGCCCGCTCTGGAAGGGCTCGCGATTTCCCATGAGCGAGTGCATCAGCGGCTGGGCGATGGACCACTGCGAGACGGTGATGATTGAGGACGTTTACGCCGATGAGCGGATTCCGGCGGAAGTCTATCGCCGGACGTTTGTTCAAAGCCTGGCCATGGTTCCCATTCGCTGCGAACAGCCGGTGGGCGCCATAGGAAACTATTGGGCCACCAAGACTCTACCCACGCCTGAGCAGATGAGGCTGCTGAAGGCCCTGGCCGGCACAACCGCTGTGGCACTGGAGAATGTGCGCATCCACGCGGAGATGGAGCAGCGCGTTCACGAGCGGACCGCGGAGTTAGAGGCGGCCAACAAGGTGATAAGCCGGCTTTCGCTCACCGATGAGCTGACGGGGCTCTACAATCGCCGCGGCTTTCTGCTGATGGCTCATCAACAGTTGCGCGAGGCGCATCGTTCCGGAAAGACGGCCGAACTTTTGATGGCCGATGTGGACGGACTCAAATCCATCAATGACCGATTCGGGCACGAGGCAGGCGACCGGCTGCTGATCAGGGCCGCGCAAGTGCTTCGCGAAACGTTTCGCGAAATCGACGTAGTGGCCCGCATTGGCGGAGATGAGTTTGTGGTCTTCGGAACCATGATGCAGACTCACGACCATCTTCGCCAGCGGCTTCAAAATGGCATTGCGCGTTCCAACCGCGGATGCGCCGACGGCATTCAGCTTTCCATGAGCATAGGCGTGGTGCGTTGCGCCGCGTGCAAGGACTTCACGCTCGAGAAACTGCTCAACGACGCCGACATTGCCATGTATCATGTCAAGCGCACACACCATGCGGCCAGCCCTCGTCCAACGGTGAATTGAAGAGCGCCAAGCTTCTACTTCCGTAAAACTGCATCCGAAGCTCCGCAGAATGGTGGCGGGACACTTCGAGTGAAATTGGCCTACAATCTCATCCGTGACCACGAGTCTCTTCGATCTGTATAAAATCGGTGTCGGCCCTTCGAGTTCGCATACGATGGGGCCCATGCGCGCGGCTTGCCGCTTTGCGCGCGAACTTGCGCCCCGCGGCGTGCTGGACACAGTGGCGCGGGTGAAGGCAACGCTGTATGGTTCGCTTGCGCTGACCGGCCTGGGTCACGCCACCGACCGGGCTGTGCTGCTGGGTCTTTCAGGGAACGAGCCGGCGAACATCGATCCAGCGGCAATCGAATCCACGGTCGCGGGCATTCGAGCCGCGCAGAGGATCGACTTGGGCTGCGAGCGGACTATTCCGTTCCATGAAGCTTGCGATCTTCTCTTCGAGCGCTCCATCATGTTTCCGCCGGGATCAATCACGCGGCATCCCAATGGTCTGCGGTTAACTGCGTTGGATAGGGCCGGGGTGCGTCTGGACGAGCGCACGTTTTTTTCGATCGGCGGCGGTTTCATTCTCGAGGACGGCGTTGACCCTTCCGCGCAGAATCAGCAGCCGGCGATTCCGTTTCCGTTTCACAACGCGGCGGAACTGCTGGCCACCGCGCACGCAAACGAACTCTCGATTAGCCAGCTTATGCTTGAGAACGAATGCGCATTGGTTTCGCGCGACCAGGAACGAGCACCTGTGGAGGTAGTGAGGCAAGGCATCGTGCGTATCTGGCAAGCGATGCAATCGTGCGTGGAGCGCGGCATTGGAGCGGAAGGAATTCTTCCGGGCGGCCTGAACGTTCGCCGCCGGGCGCACGGGTTGGCAGAGCGGCTGCGCGCAAAAGAGGCCGACGGATTGCGCGGCGATCCGCTTGCGCCGCTGGATTGGATAACGGTTTACGCGATGGCGGTGAATGAAGAGAATGCCGCGGGTGGCCGCGTGGTGACCGCGCCCACCAATGGAGCTGCCGGTGTAGTACCGGCCGTGGCCCACTATTACCATCGCTTCATGCCCGAGGCGGACCATGAAGGACTGATGCGCTTCTTTTTGACTTCGGCAGCCATCGGCATCCTATATAAGGAGAACGCTTCGATCAGCGGCGCGGAGGTGGGTTGCCAGGGCGAGGTGGGCGTGGCTTGCTCGATGGCTGCCGGTGGACTTACCGCCGCGCTGGGCGGCACCAACGGTCAAGTGGAGCACGCCGCCGAGATCGCAATGGAGCATAACCTGGGCATGACCTGCGATCCGATCGGGGGCCTGGTGCAGATTCCATGCATCGAACGCAACGCGATGGGCGCAGCGAAAGCCGTGCAGGCCTCGCGCCTCGCACTCAACGAGCAGGAGAGCCACAAGGTTTCTCTCGACCAGGTGATCCGCACCATGTACCTTACCGGGCTGGACATGCAATCGCGCTATAAGGAGACCAGCCTGGCGGGTCTTGCGCTAAACATCATCGAGTGCTGAGTTGGTTTGCACAGTGCTCTCAAAAGAGGTGGCTTTGTTGGCGAGGATTCCAGCCATGTTTGTGCGTTCTATATTCGCCGCAATGTTGGGCTGTGCAATTTTGCTCACCCCTATTGCCACATACGCGGCGGATCGCGGACCGTCGACACCCGAAGAACGGAAGTTGGCGCTTGAGAACATTCACGAGTGGCAGGCCGAACCGCTTGGCCCACATGCAAAGGATCAATTCGGGTGGGTTCTGAAGTGGCTCGTCGATGTGCCCGACATAACGGTTCACGCCTGCATCCTTCTCGACAAGCTGCCCAAGGGCGACAAGAAGGACGCTTCAACGATCTTTGGCGGCCAGTTCATGGGGCAGGCCGCCTTTGTGATTGAGAACCCCGATAGGAAAGACGATAAGCTTGCCGAGTATCAGGCCGGAATGGAAGGCTCGTTGCGTGTGTATGAGTTGCTGCTTAACGGGAACCCGAAAGACCGCGAACCCTATCTCGATGACTTGATCCAACGTCGCGAAGTTGGAACGCTCGCGCAGTTTGTGAAGGAGCGTGCGGCAGCATCATGCGGGAAATGATGCCCGACAATGAACCGATTCACGGCACGACACGCTTCCGCAAAACGATCTTCGATGCAAAGTGAAAATAATTGTTGACCATTTTTCCACTCTTGCTACAGTTTTCTCTTGACACTTGCGAAGCATGAATCTATACATTCTTCAACTGCAATAATTTATTGCAGAATCGATGCAACCCATCGAAAGGGAGAATAGGCAAATGGCAACCAAGAAAGCAGCCAAGAAGGCACCCGCGAAGAAGGCCGCAAAGAAGGCCGCAAAGAAGAAGTAGCGGACCATCCAACCGAAAGGCAACAGTAGTAAAAGGCAACACCGAGGGGGGACGCATTCAGCGTCCCCCTAAGTGTTTGTGCCGCTATTGCGCTTCAAAAAAGAATAGACTCGATAGCGGAGAGACCGTTTCAAAGAGCCGCCATGACCCGCCGCCGCTGGATTGCCGAGCATTGGGACGAAGCCACCGCCACAATAGTTGGCGCACCGGCCGAACACCTTTCGCGCGTGCTGCGCGCAGCGCCCGGCATGGAGGCCGATGTGGTTGCGGGCGGGCGCGTCTTCCATGCGGTGGTGGCCGCGGTGGTTCCCAACGAGATTCGCTTCAACCTTATCGCGGAACTCGAGGCCGATCCCGCTCTGCCTGTAACGCTGGGTC
>Ga0302278_10001477_pt1 | contig 28788 bp, 24 predicted proteins | sample III_Bog_N3_2_FD_194543 | JGI IMG/M metagenome (GOLD analysis project Ga0302278, IMG submission 194543) | Peat permafrost microbial communities from Stordalen Mire near Abisko, Sweden - III_Bog_N3_2 | ecosystem: Environmental > Terrestrial > Soil > Wetlands > Peat | place: Sweden: Abisko... | reverse complement strand
TGCAATACATGCGGCGGACGCTTGTGCTCGTCGGCAAGACGAGTCGCGGCACGCCGGCCGCCGCAGCCACGACATTGCGTGCAATACGCTACCGTGCAGTTTTACGCGGAAGGGCCTTCTGCCCCATTTATCATCCGCTCAGACGCGGCATTAGCCATGTCGTCTGGCAGCGTCTCGAATGCTGCGTGCGCGCGCTGATGAAGGGCCCGGTATTTCGCCAAGCATGTTTGCGCTTGGAGCACCATCCATTCGAAATAGGCGCGGACAGAGGGAAGATGCAGAGACCAGATGCCGTGGGAGTCCAAAACCGCCCCTGAGGTATCGGGATGGACTGGAATCTCAATAGGACCCGGCACATCATAGGTCTTGGGTTGAGCCATTGCTGCAAATATGATCATTCTGATATCTGCAAGAACATCTGATAATTCTCGCCACTGCCCGGTTGCTCCGAATATCATGTTATTATGAATTGGTATAGTTGTATCACCCTGAGATAAGTGGAGGTGGTCAATCAGCTTGAGCTCAGGCATCAATTTTTCTAATTTCCCAGATTGATGAGTAAGCCATTGGCGACCGAACTTATGCTGCAATTCGTCCCACGTGAGTAGATGAATATTAGTGCTTTGTGCTGCCTCGTGCGCTCCTTTTTGAAACCCTATCTTGCTAATTATGAATCCTGTATTTGCTCCAGCACCCTGCATCACCATGTGCATTGAATGCACCGTGTCCTGAGGAACGCGAGAAGACCATGATTTGCACTCTGCTAGCATAATTTGGTTGACGCTTGCTCGTCCTCAACGTAAACGTCAATCTCCTTCCTGCCCCGGCCTGCCAAATCGACAAGACGCGGAGATTTGGTCTGGTAACCCATCTCCGCAAAAAACATTGCGACTTTGTCTTGAAGGTCCCGCCAGTCCGCGATGTCTGATGTCGGTATCAGCATTAGCCCTTCGTTTCGTTGTGACGGTCGAGGCTGCCAAGTGCCGGTGCGTCGGGAGCCGCCGTTGATCGGCCCGCGGCGTCCGTTGCATAAGACTCTTTTGTCTCCCAATTTCAACCCCTGGTTACATCCCCCCTTCCCCCCGGCTGTTTCCCCTTTGTCCTTCCCTCAGCACGTGATAATCCGGTTTATCACGTGCCCGATCCGAACCTGCGATGACCGAGTCGCCGCCCCTCCTGCCCGTCCCAGCCCGCAGCGCCACCCCGGCGCTGACGGCGCTCGACGCCCTGGCGGCGATCCCCGAGGAAGACATCTGGCTGGCGTCGCAAAAGAGTGCCCGCACCCGCCGCGCCTACCGGCTCGACGTGGCCCACTTCATCCGCCGCCTTGGCGTGGCCGACGCGGCGGCGCTGCATCAGGTGGACCACCGGGCGGTGATCGCGTGGGAGCGCGCCATGCGCGAGACCGAGCACGCCGCGCCGTCCACCATCCGCCGGTGAAACTATGGCTCCATCAACGCCAGGCGCACGATGAGTTCCGGGAACAAAGGTGCCGGATGCGGTCGGGGGATCGTGCCGTGCGAATGCTGGTGTCTCCCGAAGCGCATACCCTCGAACTCGACGAGCCACCTCTGGTCGGAAGCGCCCCCAAATCAAGCGTCACCGTCTCGCTGGCGAGACCCGGGTTCGGCCTTCGTGGCCGGTGTGAGTCGGGTGAGTCGGACGGCGTCGCTCATTGGCAGGTAATGTGAGCACGTTCCTCAGTTGGCGAGCACGACGCGATGATGGCGAGCACAGTGGCAGAGAATGTGAGCACGACGCTCAGCCCATTGTCAGCTAATTCGAGCAGGAATCTGCTCCGTTTGCGAGCACGAGCCCCGATGATTGCGAGCACCTACACCTAGCACCAGGCTGAAGTGCTGACCAAGCGCCGCCGCTTCCCGGGTTGCGAGCCAAGCGCCGAGTCGCCCGTTAGTCGACAATGCGGCTTTTTGCGGCGGCGGCCTGATGCGCACGTCAAGCGGCGCAATCACGACGTGTCGCAACATCGTTCCCGGCTACCGATTGGGCATAGCGGGGAACACGTGGGGGCGTTACGGTTCCGCCATGACCCCGGATGACTTCATCGAGAAATGGACGGCCAGCACCCGTAACGAGCAAGCCGCGGCCAAGGAGCACTTCATCGACCTGTGCGGGCTGCTAGGCGTGCCGACGCCCGGCAGCGACGCCACCGGGAAGGACTACGCGTTCGAGAAGGGCGCGACGAAGACTACGGGAGGCCGCGGATGGGCCGACGTCTGGCGGCGGGACTGCTTCGGGTGGGAGTACAAAAGCAAGGGCGGCGACCTGGAGAAGGCTCATGACCAACTTCTCCGGTACGCCGGCGCGCTCGGGAACCCGCCTCTGCTGATCGTATCCGACATGGACCGCATGACCGTGCGAACCGCATTCCAGGGGCACGTCAGCGCGCGAACGGATTGGAAGCTGGAGGACCTGCGACGCCCGGTGGTCCGGAACAAGCTCAAGGCGTGCTGGGAGAACCCAGATCTCTGGAAGCCCGCGAAGACCCGGCAGGCGCTGACCGAGGAGGCGGCCGCCGAGTTCGCGGAACTCGCGCAAAGGCTGCGCGACAAGGGGCACGCGCCAGAGGTGGTCGGCCACTTCGTGATCCGGTTGATTTTCTGTCTGTTCGCCGACGCCACAAAGCTCCTACCGGACGACCTCCTGCGGAGGATGATCGACCGCGCCCTGAAGGTGCCGAAGTCGTTCCAGACCGCCGCATCGGAGCTTTTCCGTGCCATGGCGGTCAAGGGTGGCCGCGTCGGTTACGACGACGTCGCATGGTTCAACGGCGGTCTGTTCAACGACGACGTCGCGCTCCCCCTGGACTCCCCTGACGTGAAGCTTCTCAACCGGATGTCCGCCCTGGACTGGTCGGAAATCGACCCGGCCATCATGGGGACCCTGTTCGAGCGAGGTCTCGACGAGAGTAAGCGCACGCAACTCGGAGCGCACTACACTGACCGCACTAAGATCGGCATCCTGGTCGATGAGGTCGTCCGAAAACCGCTGGCCGCCGAATGGGAGGCCGCCTGCGGGCGCATCCGGTCGGCCATGTACGCGCGCGCCGGACTGGTCGCGACGGCCGAACTGGTGGGCGCCATGTCAGGGGCCGGGGCACCCGCCAAGTCGAAGGTGCCAGGGAAGAAGACGGCGCTCGCCGCGGCGGATGCGGCCCGAGCGGACGGGCTGCTCGCCGAGGCCCAGGAGGAATACGGCAGCTTCCTGGAACGCTTGCGGACGTTCCGGGTGCTCGATCCGGCCTGCGGCAGCGGAAACTTCCTCTACATGTCTTTGTTGTCGCTGAAGGACCTTGAGCTTCAGGCGGACGTGGACGCCGAGGCGTGCGGCCTGGACCCCATCGATCCCGGCGTCGGTCCGGAGGTGGTCCTGGGCATCGAGAAGGACCCCTACGCAGCGGAATTGGCACGTGTCTCGGTGTGGATCGGCCACATCCAGTGGGCGCGCCGCAACGGCTACGCGCCGCCGTCCAATCCGGTGCTGCGCCCGTTGTCCAACATAGAATGTCGCGATTCGGTGTTGGCCGATGACGGGACCGAGCCGCTGTGGCCGAAGGCGGATGTCATCATCGGTAATCCGCCGTTTCTGGGCAGCCGCAAACTGCGCGGGGCGCTGGGCGCCGACTACTGCCGGAAGCTGTTCGCCGCGTGGGCGGGCCGGGTCTCCACCGAGGCGGACCTCGTCTGTTATTGGTTCACCAAAGCCAACGGCGCAGTCCTGGCAGGAGACGCCGAACGGGCTGGGTTGGTGGCGACCAATAGCATCCGCGGCGGCCAGAACAGGAAGGTCCTGGACACCATCGCCGGAACAGGCGCCATCACCTCGGCATGGTCTGACGAACCGTGGACGCTCGACGGCGCCGCCGTGCGGGTGTCCCTAGTCTGTTGGGGCCGCGGGAAGGCGCTGTCTCCCGTGCTGGACGGACAGGCGGTTCCAACAATCCACGCGGACCTGACCGCCGGGGCGTCCAATCTGACGGCCACCCGGAAGCTGGCCGAGAACGCCGGGGTCTCCTTCCAGGGATCCAAAAAAGTGGGGCCGTTCGAGGTCCCGGGGGAGACCGCCAGGAGGTGGCTCGCGCTCCCCGGCAATGCGAACGGGCGCACCAACGCGGACGTGCTCCGGCCAAGCTGGGTCGGCATCGATGTGGCGCGGCGCCCGCGAGACATGTGGATCATCGACTTCACAGGGATGACCGAGGAGGAGGCGGCGTTCTACTCGGCCCCGTACACGCACGTCGTGCTGCACGTTAAACCGTTACGGGACGGGAACGCCAGGGACACGAGGCGCACCAGATGGTGGCTGCACGGGGACGCGCAGCCGAAGATGCGGAAGGCCATCGCGCCGCTCGACAGGTGCATTGTAACTCCAGAGGTCAGCAAGCATCGGGTCTTCGTCTGGCTCCCGCGCCCGGTCCTTCCGGACTGCCAGTTGATGGTGACCGCCAGGGATGACGACACCACCTTCGGCATCCTGCACAGCCGCTTTCATGAGGTCTGGTCGCTGCGCAAGGGCACCTCGCTGGAGGACCGCCCGCGCTACACGCCGTCCTCGACGTTCGAGACGTTCCCGTTTCCGGAGGGCATGGCCCCCACGGTCCCGCCGTCCGAGTATGCCTCGGACGCGAAGGCGCAGCGAATCGCCGAGGCCGCCAGGGCGCTCGTGACGGCCCGCGAAAGGTGGCTGGACCCGCCACAGATTGTCTCGTTCTCGCCGGACGTGCTGCCGGGGCTGCCCCCGAGGCGGAACCCGAAGGGCACACCGGCGGCAAGGGAGCTTGCGAAAAGAACGATGACCGCCCTCTACAATCTGCGCGGCAGGCCCGATGGAGTATGGCTCGACACGCTTCATCGGAAACTGGACGAGGTCGTCGCCGACGCCTATGGGTGGCCGTCGGCGATTACGGACGACGAAGCCATGGCGCGGCTGCTGGCCCTTAACGCGGCGCGCCCGGAGGCGAAGAAGGCAAAACCCGACGATGACCGGGACGCCTGACGACCGCGCCAGAACCGCAGAACAACGAGGCACACATGGACCCGATATCCGGGATTGACCCCGCGTCTCCGACATTCCGCGCAGACTGCGTCTTTCCGTCCTGGACGCTGACTGGCTCCCTACGTGTAGGTGCTCGCAATCATCGGGGCTCGTGCTCGCAAACGGAGCAGAGGGAGTAACCAACCGTGAGCGCACAGATCGAAATTGACGCGCCGGACACCTGGCCGAACGATCTCCGAACATACCTCGACCGAAATCACGACCTTTTTCTCGATTGGGAAATCGGGCCGTCTAAGTTCACTGCGGCTGATTATGATCCAGCGGTATATGGGCTGGAAGCCGTGTTGCGGCGCTATGCCATTCTTGGGTGGCATTGCACGCGTCTGACAGACGATGAGATCATGAATACTCGGGCCGACGGGATGCAGTTGCCTGATGTCGCTATGCTCCGTCGTAGACTGAACGACGTGGTTGAGGCGGGCCTTCTGTCCCAGAAGGTGGCTGACAGGCTGAAAGCCGAGCACCAAGCTGATGACCCGTGGCGAGCCGGAAGAGTGGTGCGGCGATAGCCACTATCGGTTTGCCTTGCATCATTGAGGCTGTCGTGCCGATAGCCAGCCTAGGTCATCAATGCTTCCTGCCGAGGAAAGTCGCGCGCCGATACCTCATTAGCCATGGCTACCAGACCGCCGAGCCTGTCGATCATGGGGGGGCGATTACGTGCCCATTGCTAGCGCAGAACATCCGAGAAGTCATACGCTTTCCGTCCCCCAAGTTTAGTGCGTTGACCGGTTGTGATGAATGGAGCCCACCCATATGAAAAAGCGAGTTACTTACCCAGTGCAGAAACCGACACAAGGCAAAACGACACCCTGCGTTCCGGCCGCCCGCTTTGCCTTGTCTGTCGTACTGCTCTGGGCGTTGCACTGGGTTTCCAACGAAATCATTTGGTTAACCCTTAAGCAGTGCACTGGTGTTTTGCGTTAAGGAATGCACTGTGCATCATTTTGGCCCTTAACGAGTGCACTGGTCTCTCGCCGTCGATCAGCTTCGCGATTTTGCCTGGGGTACCGCCCCGCATCCCGCCAAGGGGCTGAACCACGAAAACAAATGGGTTTCCAAAGGCCTCAAGGCCTTTGGCGGGTCCAGGGCGGAGCCCTGGCCTTGCTTTCTTGGAACGGCTATTGACAAAGGAGGCTCGTATAGGTAAGTAACGGATGCAATCAGTCAGAATGAGACCGAGCTGCCAATACTGCCGCGGTAGCGGCTTAGTTCAATTCCATTTGCACGCCATGATTGCACGCAACAAGCGGGCAGCTCGCCACGGAGCCGGAACAGACTCGGCCTCGCCAGGGGCAAAATGCTAGGAATGCCGTCCGTGTTCCTGTTTCTTACCGTACGTTTTCGCACGGATGGGCCTTCCGGCCTATGGTGCGCAAGCGCGCCCTCGCCACCGGCATCATGGCGCCGATTGGCAACCACAGCTTCCGCGCGACCGGGATCACGGCTTATCTTTCCAATGGCGGGACGTTAGAGCATGCTCAGGCCATGGCCGCGCATGAGAGCCCGCGGACGACGAAGCTCTACGACCGGACGAAGGAACGGCTGACACAGGACGAGGTGGAGAGGATTCTTTTGTGAAGAATGAAACTGGGTGATCCTGTGCCCGATTACGTGAAAAAGTCCGGCTGGAACGGCAGGCGGGCCGACACACGATCAAGCGGAGCGCATTCGGCTTTGAGCACCGACCAACCTAGCCGGCGCCCCCGAGCCGCGCTTTCAACGCCCTCAGCGCGTCGCGTGGCAAACGAACCAGCGGGTCTATGTCGAGAATATCGAGCGCCGTACAAAGTTGATGGCCCGGGCATGTTCCAAGCTGCGCCATCAACCCAACCGCCCAGAGAGTTCCGTGAACCTCGACGCCGCCATCAGCGGCAATCTTTCGTAGATTTGCGTCGCCCGTCATCAGAATGCCGCTGTACACTTCGGCAAAACGCAGGGCGAAGCAGTCGTTCAGACTCAAATGGCGGCGGTGTTCCCGAAAATACGTCATGGCGCGGGTAGCGTCTTCGGGTCCGAGCGCGCCGACGCGAAACCCTAGACGCACTAGATCGCCGCTCGTATAAGCGCCCAGGTCAAGGAGTTCCTGGACAAAAATCACGTCGGGAATCACGAACTCAAACGGCAAGGCGAGGGTCGCCTCCACGAGACGAACCTTCGCTAGGTCCATCAGGACCGAAGCGTCACTTACTACGATCTTCAGGCGTGTCATCGCCGCGCATCTCCTTGGCGATGACAGCAACCGACTCCTGAAGGAGATCCGCCGCCTTGGGCACCGTGATCATTTGCTCCGCTAGAGCGCGGTAACAGAGTCTTTTGAAGCGCTGGGGCTCCTCTATGCCGAGCTTTGGATCGAGGGGGCGCGGCTCGCTCTTGCGCCAGTGTCGCGCGGTCGTCTGAAAGTAGGAGCCGAGCTGTTCCTGCGAAATGATACCGAGGTCGCGAAAGCGCATCAGCAAGGCCGTCGCGGCGACACCATAGAGATGTTTCGTCGCGACCAGCTCCGAGAAGCCGAAGCCATTCCGATGACGGCCCACAGTCTCTTTGAGATGATCATCTGGCATGAGGAAAGCGCTGGCAAACCGATGTGCCGACTTCTCCTCATCCACACCCGTCACCCGCATGAGGCGGTGACCAAGTTCGTGGAGCAAAGTGAAGCGGCGGCGCTCTAGAGTGAATGCTTTGTTGACGACGATTACGGGGACGGGCGGCTGATCCGGACGCTCGACGAGGCAGGTTAATCCAGAGACAGACGCCGGCAACGGCAGCACCATGACTTTGATGCCGCGCTCTTCGAGCAACTCGGTCACGTCGGACAGCGGGTCGTTTCCGAGATTCCACTTTGCCCGCGCCTCCTTCGCGATGCTCTCGGCATCTTCGAAGTCGCGGACAATCTTGGGGGCGAAAGGCACTTTCCACGTCGAGCTATCAAGGTCGAGTATCTCCTCGATCATGAGATAGCGCTCGACATGTTCAAGAACGAGCGCCTCGACCAGGGCGCGATCCGGCGCGCTGGTTCCCGATTTCTTGCGGAATTCAAGCGATCCAAGACGGATGTCCATCGGCGCCGCGAGGAATTCAAGCGACACCGCGAGCGCTTTCGCCAGCGCGATCAGCACGGACGAGCTCGGCTCCATCTCGTCGCGCTCGTACTTACCGATGGCGGCATGAGTGATCTGCCCCTCCATCCGGTCCGCCAGGTTCCGCAGGGAGAGACCGGATTTGCGCCGGGCGATCCGCAACCTCTCTCCAATCATCATCTTGACCCCCCGCGGTTTACAGACTATGATATGGCTTGAATTTGTAAACCGAGGTTTAAGCCGCGTCAAGAGGCTGAGCCTCAACGAAAAACGGCGGATCGGTTGGCCCCGATCCGCCGTCTAATCCAGCCGGAAAGCTCAACCGGTTGGGCAGCCCCAGGAGCTGTGCCCCCAGTGTTCGCAACACATGATGGCACGATTTCCGGTCGCTGTGAATCCCGAGCGTGGACGTACAACGATAAGGAGCTCATCATGAGCAACCCGACCGAAGAGATCATTTCTATCATCGAAGAAACGGTCGTCAGCGAAGGAGTCGTCATCCTCGATATTGTCGATATCGAGGAATATGTGCTGGCGGGTCGCCAGGTGCCGCAGGCGCATCGCTACAAGTATCGCGTGAACAAGCAGCATTTTGTGGTGGAGACGCCCGAACTGACTTGCGAGCAGATCCTCGAGAAGGCCGGCTTGGTGCCCACTAGCCAGTATCGGCTGCGCCTGAAGCGCCGCAGCGGACCGCCAGAAGAGATCAAGGCCGGTCACACGGTTCACCTGCGCGACCATGGCGTTGAACGTTTTATCGCCCAGCCCAAGGAAGTGCAGGATGGGCTGGAGGCCCGCCGCCAGTTCGCGCTGATCCCGGACGATGCGGCCTTTCTTGACACACTCGGCCTGCACTGGGAGGCGTTGCGTGACGCCAACCGACTGTGGGTGATCATCTACGACATGCCCCTGCCGGCTGGCTTTCAGGTAGGGACCGCGAATGTGGCGATCGAGATCGCGCCGGGTTATCCCACCAGCCAGCTCGATATGGCCTATTTCTATCGTAAGCGGGGTCGCGGCATCACGTTGGAATCCCGGGCCGCGTAGTGCCAGATGTCGTCCATGACAGGGGACGACGGCATGGTTACGCGGCCTTCGCAAGCAGGGAACGGCCCTACGACTGATCGTACGGGCGCCTGCGGGCGGGGCGCCGACGTGAGCAACACCTGCAGGCGCCGCAGTTGGACGGCGGAGCAGAAGCGGTGCATCGTGGCCGAGAGCATGGAGCCGGGCGCGTCGGCTGCGATAGTGGCCCGCCGACACGGTATCAACAGCGGGCAGGTCTACGCGTGGCGACAGCAGCTGTTGCTGCAAGGTGCATTCGCGGCCGGGGTGGACACCAGGTCGGGCCTGGTGGGCGCCGATGTGACGACGACCGCTCAGCGCCCGGACGTGGCCATCGCTGCAGCACCGGAGTCGAGCCCCCCGGCAACGCCAATCCCGCCGATGTCCGCGCAGCCAGAGAGCCGGGTCGACACCGCGACGCCAGATCGTGTTTCAGGGCGGGTGGATGAGGATTTCGGCGCTGAGGACGCCCCTACGACTGATCGTACGAGCGCCTGCGGACGGAGCGCCGACGTGAGCAACACCTGCAGGCGCCGGCGTTGGACGGCGGAGCAGAAGCGGCACATCGTGGCCGAGAGCATGGAGCCGGGCGCGTCGGCTGCGATAGTGGCTCGCAGGCACGGCATCAGTAGCGGGCAGGTCTACGCCTGGCGACAGCAGATGTTGCTGCGCGGGGCATTCGCGGCCGGGGTCGACACCACGTCGAGCCTGGTGGGCGCCGATGTGACCACGACCGCTCAGCGCCCGGACGTGGCCAACGCTCCACCACCGGATGTGGGCCCTCCGGAAACGCCAATCCCGCCGATGTCCGAGCAGCCGGAGAGCCGGGTCGACATCGCGACGCCAGATCGTGTTTCAGGGCGGGTGGATGAGGATTTCGTTGCTGAGGATGCTCCTACGATCGATCGTAGGAGCGTTCTCAGCAACTCCGCCTCCGCACGCGCGGGTCGCCGTCAGACTGACCGGGCCGATGCCGTCGCGCTGCAGGGCAGGCTGGTGTGTGCGCTACGCCGCTTCCGCCAAGGGGACCGCGTCGACCGCACCGGGTGGTCGCCAGTTCCAGGGGAGCAACTGCTCAAGTTCGTGGCTCTTGATGCTGCCGGAGACCAGACGTTTGAGCACGTCGGTCAGATATGCCAGTGGATCGATGCCCGCCAACTTCGCTGTGTTCATCAGCGTCAGTGCGATAGCCCAATGGTCCGCCGCGCCGTCAGATCCCGCGAACAGCGCGTTCTTCCTTGCAATAGCCACACCCTTCATGCCGCGCTCAACGATGTTGGTGTCTATCTCCAGCCGCCCATCATCGAGGAAGAGCACCAGCCCAGACCAGTGCCGCAGCATATAGCCGATGGCATCCGCCAACGGCGAGGCGCTGGACACGCGCGGCAGCGTGGCTTTCAGCCAGGTCTGCAGTGCTTCGACGATCGGCCGGCTCCGCTGCTGGCGGACCGCGCGGCGGTGATCGGCCGGCTGGCGACGGATCTCGGCCTCGATCGCGTAGAGTTTGGCGATCTGGGCGAGAACCTCGGCGGCGAGCGGCGACTTGGTTCTCGCGTGGAAGTCGTAGAACCGTCGCCGCGCATGCGCCCAGCAAAAGATCAGTTCAATGGTGCCGTCGCTGCGCTTCGCCAGCGCGGGGAATCCAGCGTAGCCATCGACTTGCAGCTTTCCCCGGAAGCCCGCGAGATGTTCGGCGGGATGCTGGCCCTTGCGGTTCTCGCTGTAGATGTACGCGGCGGCCGGATGCCCCGGACCCTTCCAGGTGCGCGGGTCGACCGCATAGCACCACAGGCGCCCGGTCTTGGTTTTGCCGGTACCGGGAGCGAGCACCGGCAGCGTGGTGTCGTCGGCGAACACCACCGGCGCGGACAGCACGGTCGAGACCACGAGATCGTAGAGCGGGCGCAGCCACCAGCAGGCCCGTCCCACCCAGTCGCTCAGCGTCGAGCGGTCGATTGTGATGCCCTCGCGCTTCATCATTTCGGCTTGCCGGTACAATGGGAGAAAGTCGGCGAACTTGCTGACAACAACGTGCGCCAGGAGCGCTTCAGTTGCCATCCCGCCATCGATGGGCCGCTCCGGCGCCGGCGCTTGCACGACGGCTTCTCCGCAGGAGCGGCAGCCATAGCGCGGGCGCCGGGTGACCTTCACCCGAAACTGGGCGGGAATGCGGTCCAGCATCTCGGTGCGGGTCTCGTCGATCAGGTGCATCTCACCGCGGCAGCAGGGGCACTCCTTGCTGTCGATGTCGATGATCACCTCGTCGCGTGGCAGGTGCGCGGGCAATGCGCCGAGATTGCGCTGCGGGCGGGCTGCACGGCGGCGGCGGCGCTGCTCCTCTGACTTCTCCCCGGCGTCATCGGCTGCCGCTTTCTCTGCCGCCTCCTGCTCGGCATCCTCCATGGCGAGTTTCAACTGGTCAGGCGACATCTGCTCGGAGCGCTGACCGAAGCGGTGGCGCAGCAGTTTATGGATCAGGGACTGCAGTTTCTCGATCTCTGCCGTCAGCTCAATCACCTGCGCATCACGCTGCAGGGCCGCTGCGACGGCATCGCGAACCATGCTTTGCAGCGCTGCGGAGTCGTCTGGCAGGGCGGTGACGTCGATCTGCATGTCGGCAGGTTGACCAAACGCCACCGCGTCGCTGCAAGGACTAATTACATTGGTAACGGTATCGTTACCCAACCAGTTCCGGTCGGCGACTCGTCACTGGCGCCCGCCATTCACAACCTTCCAGCAACGTCGCCAACTGGGCCACCGTCAGCGAGATCGCGCCCGTGCCCGTCGTCGGCCAGATGAACTGGCCATGCTCCAGACGCTTCGTCAGCAGGCACAGTCCTATACCGTCGTGCCAAAGAAGCTTGATCAGACCTGCACGTTTGCCACGGAACGCAAAGACTGCGCCATCGAGTGGGTCATGTGCAAGCACCTGCTGCACTTGCATGGCAAGACCCGCCATCCCGCGCCTCATGTCCGTAGTGCCGCAGGCGAGGTAGACCCGGACACCATGTGGCGCGGCGATCATGACCGCTCCAGTACGGCCAATACCCGCCGCAATGCGCCTTCATTCACCCTTGCATCGACACGCACAGTCGCGCCACCAGCCAGCATGATTTCAATCCGACCGTCCAGGTCGACGGGTGGCTCCGAATCAGGCGCCGCGGGCGTGACTACCTCCAGGTGGGTAGGACCCGCTGCCCCGACATCGACGCGCACGAAACGCGGCTTCGTGTCGGCCACTCCGCCAAGCGCACCGCAAAGAAGCTGCTGCCGCCACGTATAAAGCAGGCCGCTGCTAATGCCGTGCTTGCGGGCCACCATGATCGGCGACACGCCGGGCTGCAAACTCTCCGCCGCAATCTCGCGCTTGTGCTCGACCGTCCAGCGGCGGCGGCGTTCACCACGAGTGATCACCTCGATAGGTCGATTGCGGGTGCCCGTACGACCAGTCGTAGGAGCGTCCGTGGATTTCAAAGCCATTTTCGTAACCCCCTCGTCCTTTCTCAAGGACGACAGGTGGCACTATTTTCCTCGCGTTTCGCAACGTGCTGTTCCGACCCCGCTTACTTTCTATCCGCCGTTGCAGCGACTGGACGCCCAACAGATTGCTTGCGTTCAGGCTGTTGAAACGGTCGATGGCAAGGGCTGGCAGCGGTGGTCGCGGCATCGGATCGGCACTGCCGTTTGGGCGCCGGGAGTCGATAATCTGGAAAGCCATTTTGCCTACGTCCAGGATTGGCTGGCGCGGGAGACGGAGCGGTGAGACCCCTAATCGCGCTCAGCCTGACTGAACAGCAATACGGTACGCTGAAGAACCACCTCTTTCCCGGCGACGGGAAGGAGGCGGCAGCGATTGCGCTGTGCGGGCGCCGGGCAGGGGCGGAACGTCATCGCCTGCTCGTGCGGGAGGTCCATCCGATCCCCTACGACGTATGCAGTCTGCGTGCGCCCGATGCGATCCGCTGGCCGGTGGAATGGCTTGACCCCCTTCTCGATCGCGCCGCGGCCGCCGGCCTCAGCGTGGTCAAGTTCCACAGTCATCCTAGCGATTATCGCCGCTTTTCCGCGGTTGATGATCAGAGTGACGCCGCGCTGTTTCCGGGCATCCATGCCTGGGTTGGACGCCCCATTATTCATGCGAGTGTGGTGATGCTCGCGGATGGAACGCTGTTTGGCCGCAGCGTCGATGGAGATGGTGGCTTCACCCCGCTGCACATGATCACCTGCGTCGGCGACGATATCCGTATCTGGCACGATCATGACCCGTTGCCGGCAGCGCTATCGCTGCGGGTCGGACGGCCAACGGCCGCCTTCGGTCACCGCATGACAGCGGAATTCGGTCAGCTGGCCGCCGCCGTTGTCGGCGGATCGGGCACGGGCAGCATCGTCATTGAGCAGCTGGCTCGCCTTGGCTTTGGGCGCCTCGTCCTGGTCGACCCCGAGCGGGCTGAGCACAAGAACATGAACCGCATCGTTAACGCGACTTGGCAGGACGCTGAGGAAGGCGTGCCGAAGGTCGCGATCGCCCGCCGCGCGATCGAAGCCATGCGACTCGGCACCACGGTCGACACCTATGCTGGCAACCTGGTGCGACGGGATATCGCGGAGGCCATGGCCGGGTGCGACATCCTTTTTGGTTGCGTCGATTCCGCCGAAGGCCGGGACGTGCTCAACCGCATCAGCGCTTACTACCTGCTGCCATACATCGATGTCGGTGTTCGGATCGGCGCGCTGATGGACGGCACGATCGACCGCATCGACGGCGTCGTGCATTACCTCAAGCCCGGCGGCTCCAGCCTCTATTCGCGGCAGGCCTATCAGCAGTCCCAGGTCGCGGCCGACGCGCTCCGGCGCAGTAACCCGTCGCTTTATGCGGAACGGCAGCGTGAGAAATATATTGATGGCGCGGAGGAGGAGGCGCCGGCGGTAATCAGCGTCAACATGACCGTCGCAGCCATGGCCGTGAATGAGATGCTGGCGCGCCTCTACCTGACGCGCAATCGGCCCAATCGCAGCTTCGCGACGCTGCGGATCAACCTCGCCGAGATGGAAATCGACGCCGAGCCCGAGGGCGATCAATGCCCCTTGTTTGGCCCGGCGGCCGGCATCGGCGACATCGAGCCCCGGCTCTCCTTGCCCGAGCTGAGCGCCTGAGATGTTACGATATTCGTGGTCGCTCCTCGTCCGGTTCTCTGCCTGGGTTTGGCGCCGGCCGATCGTTTACCGCGGACGGCATGTTACCGATCTGCCCGACAGGCTTGCGCGCGGTCTCGTCTACATCGTCGGCGACGGTGGGTATGACTGGTCAGCCGCAATGCTTTGTCCCGGCGGATGCGGCAAAACACTGGAGATGAACCTGCTGCCCGACGCGCACCCCGTCTGGAAAATCGCGGAGCAAACAGACGGCGCCGTCACATTGCATCCCTCTGTTTGGCTCAAGACCGGTTGCAAGTGCCATTTCGTTCTGCGCGACGGCCTGGTGCGATGGACTTAACGCCCGCTCATTGTCCGCTCACAACCCGGGATTATCGCGCCTGGGTTCGCAAGAAGGTGTGCATATGATTACGAGTCTGAGCACGGCCACTCTTCTCAATGCCGCACTACACGACCCGGGCGGGAAGGTCCACGTGCGATGGCCGGACGACAGCAAAATCACTCCTGTGTTCTCCGCTTGCGGTCGATATCGCTACGAGTTGCAAGAGGTCTGGGACACCAAGCGTCGAGTCTGGCTTTGGGTCTTGATGAACCCCAGTGTAGCTGGGCTCGAATTCTCGGACCAGACGGTATCCAAGACCGGTCGGATGTCCCGCTTGGGGGGAGCCGGCGGCCAGATCATCACGAACACTGGGGCTTATCGTTCAACGTCGCCGGCCGGACTGCGGACGGTGAGTGATCCAGTTGGTCCCGCCAATGAATCAACTATTCTGCGCCTTGCCCAGTCGCCAAACGTGGCAAAGGTGATATTGGCCTACGGCAAACCGCCTAAGGCGCTACGGGGGCAGGGCATCAGACTGGCGCGCCTGCTGCATGAGCGCGGCGTCGAACTCCATGTCCTGCGCCTCTCCAAGGACGGTACACCCATGCATCCGCTATCTCGCGGCAAGGGCTTCATCCCCATCTCCACAGGGCCAACAAGGTGGGTGCCCCCGCATGCCTAACCGCCGATCCGCGCCTCCAACTGAAGGGCACGCAAGAATATCTCGATACGCCGCCCATCCAGCGCCATCCGGCCTGCACGGCGGGCGGTGGGAAGGTCCCAAGACGACAGGGCCGTGACACAGCGGGCGCAAGCCCCTTGCCCCGACCAAGGCACCCACCCCTCACGCGCGGTAAGCACTTTCCGGCCACTGTACGCCCGATAATTACCATTGTCGGGCGTAGGGGATTCGGGCTAGTCTGCCGCACGAAATTCCGGTCAACGCCGCTCTGGAGCCGCTCAAACCGCCATTGACACCGCGGCCGACGCCTACGCCCGTCGAGCCGACAACACCCGGCGCGCCTACCGCGCCGGCGTGCGCGCCTGGTGCGCATCCTGCGCCAGGCATGGTCTGCCCTGTCTCTACCCTACCCGCCCGCGTCGTCGATGTCATCGCCTTCCTCGCCCCGAGCGCGGCCGTGGCCTCTTGGTCAACACCGTCGAGCTGTGCCGCGCCAGCCGCTCAACATCATCCGCCCGTGTCGCCTGGCGGCCATGAGTGCCGGGGGTGCGGGGTCAATCCGCGGCCTGCCCGACGGCGGGCTCGACCGTGGCGGCGATCTGCCCCAGTACGCCGATCTGCTTGTCGCTCGGCCGGCGGATCATCCCAGTTTCGAGTAGGGAACAGATGAAACCCTCCTCCCAAGCGGTCAGCCGTGGATCGCCGAGGGCTCCCACCGCGAACGCCACGAGCAGGCCGGCACAGTCCGCCATCAGATCCCGCACGGCGTCCGGCAGCGCGACGCCGGCCTTGACGGCGATCCCGGCCAGCACCCGCGAGCGGTTGTCCGACAGCAGGGCCTCGCTCCCGACTATGCCGAGAGCAGTGCGGCCTCCGAGGGCTGTTGTGGCACTGCCACAACGCGCTGAATCGGACGGCTGATGCTTGCTCGGTTGCCAAGAGCAAGGCTGCACGACGATCAATTTGCCGTAAGTCGCTTGAGGTGCGCTTCGTGTAAAGCCTGAGATTCTTCAAGCAAAACGAGAATATCCTCCGCCAACACCGTTGAACGGTTCTTGGCCCGGAGGTCGGCTATGATCTGGTGCTGTCTTGCTATGCGGCGATCTGACTCGCAGACGTGGCGCGAGACCATTTCTAGCTCTGTTTCCAGGCTGATCTTGCTTGGCTTGGCCGGCGAGGTGGGCAGGACGACGCCAAGGGAGGTGACGCCGAACAGAGCGGCAAGCTCAATGCTTCCACACTTCCTGGCTGGCTTGGCCATTTTGCCTTCCACGATCGGAACCAACCACCATAGTCACAAAACGGTTCGGCTTGTCGCTGGGATTCTGTCCTGGTGTTCCCCGCTCTACCGGGGCGGATAGCCCACTGCCCCGAACGCCGGCAGCAAGCCGGGCGATCTTCTGGCGGACGTGAGGGAGCTTCTTCATCGCATGCGGAAGGGGTGGGCGTGTCGGGCAATCAAACGACCCCTGCCCTCCGCATCAGTTCTTCGATCCCTTCCCAGTAGCTATAGCGATTCTCGGCGCAAAACTGTTGGAATGGCGTCGCTACCCGCAGCGGTGCCCGTGTGTGCAGCGTGACGACAGGCTCAACCGGAGGACGCCTGAACGGCCGCATAGGTTCACGACTGACGAACCCATGCTTGTCAGCCACGTCGTCAGTTGCCGCGTCTCCGGGTATCTGCGCGATTTTATCAGCCAACTTCTTGCGGCCGGAGAAACCAAAATCGTCTGACATCACGCGGCCTCGGCTGGTGTGAGCACGTCGGTGAGTTCTTCAGCCAATTTTTCAGCGTTGGCGATGGCCTCCGGGACACCGCTGACGCTTTGCTGATCGAGTTCATTCAGAGCAAGCCGGCGCGCGAACACCGCTTTATACGCTTGACGCTCATGGAGATGGTTTTTGAACATCGGCAGATCTGCCTTAGTCAGTACGCCGACAATCTCCTTTTCGAGACGTGTTTTTATCAGTGGCGAGGTTCGTGTAATTAGAACACGAAAGTTAATCGTCCGGTTCAGAGTCTCTTCCTCTTCCTGCACCAGCCCCACGGCACGGCTGGCTTGGCGGGCGTCCACGGCAGACGCTTGTAGAGGTATGACAACGACGTCTGCACGGGAGATTGCCCGAGACACCATCCGGCTGGCGGAGCCTTCCAGGTCAACGAACACAAATTGCTGCGTGTGGTTGTCGGCTATCGTCCGGATGATCGTCTGTTCAGTGACATCACCGATGACCCGGACCGATGATTTCGACTGCCCCGTGCGCCAATCAACAAGCGGGCGGTTTGGATCAGCGTCGATGACGGTCACCGAAGCGCCGGCGCTTGCGAGAGTTTGCGCCAATATCAATGCGCTAGTCGATTTTGAGGACCCCCCTTTGGGATTTGCGAACACAACGACGGGCATGCCTGCTCCTACATGTTGCAACATGGTCCACGTGGTGCTGGATGTTGCACCATGTGTCTGATGATAGCATCAGGTAGGACCATGGTGCAAGGGGGTGCAGTCGGATGGCTCATGGTTCATGGTGGTGCAACATGTTGCACCATGCCGGGCCGACATCGGTCTCGGCGCTGACCAAAGGAGGATGCGGCCGACATCAGCCGCGTCCGCCTCGCCATCGGGGGTCACCACACGATTTGTACAAAACTGCACGCTAAGCCGAAAGCCAAACGATATCAGAGGCTTTCACAAACGTTCGTTTATGCACGGGTCAGACCCGGCACGGCGGATCCAGGGGATTTCGCTTTCAAAACCCTGTTTCAAAATCGCGCCGAAAGGCAATGCCCATCGGCAAGGCCCGTTAGCGTGCAGTTTTGCACAAATCGTGTGGTGACCCCAGAATCGCCTTGGTCTTGGCAGAGTGCGCCGCCGCGGTCGAAAGCGACGTCCGGGGACGCTCGGTAGCCGCCGTTCCGGCTATCGGCGATGGGCCGGCGACATCGTGGCCGCTCATGTTGCCACGCTCGGTGCGCTGCTCGACCCGCCGCAGCCGGTCGAAGCCATCGCGTTGCTGCCCGATCAGCCGCCGGTCGCCTTCACCTGGCGCCGCAAGCGCCACCGCATCCGCCGCGCCGACGGCCCCGAGCGCGTCCATGGCGAATGGTGGCGCCGCGCTGCCGAGGTGGCCGCGGTGCGCGACTACTTCGCGGTCGAGGACGAGGAGGGCTGCCGGTTCTGGCTGTTCCGCCGCGGCGACGGCGGCGATCCCGCCACCGGCGACCTGCGCTGGTTCCTGCATGGCCTGTTCTGACTTCCCCGAGGATACAATGAGCGACGAGCCCAACCTGCGACCCGCCACGCCAGCCGAGATTGCCGACAGCCTGTCGTTCGCGCTACGGCCGCCGGCGCGTGCACCATGCCGACGACGCCATGGCGCGCATCACCGCCGACCGGCTGGTCGAGCATCTCCAGCGCAGCGGTTTCGTCGTGCTGAAGCGACCTGACTCAGTCGCCACATCAGCGAGCGAGCCATCACGGCCAGGGGCAGGGGGAGCCCATGACGGCTCGGGCGATCGCTGGAGCCGCACTCTGAACGACGGCGGACGATGACCGGCTACGCCGAGTTGCAGGTCACCACGAACTTCTCGTTCCTGCGCGGGGCCTCGCATGTCGAGGAACGGTTCGCCATGGCCAAGCTGCTTGGGCTGTCCGCACTCGGCATCGCCGTTCGGAATTCGCTGGCCGGCATCGTGCGCGCGCACCAGCAGGCCGGGGAGAGCGGGGTGCGGCTGGTCGTGGGCTGCCGCCTCGACCTGCGCGACGGCACGGCTTTGTTGATCTACCCGACCAATCGCGCTGCCTATGCGCAACTGTGCCGGTTTGCTGACGCTCGGCAAAGGGCGAGCGGGCAAGAGGAAGTGCGACCTCGGCTGGCAGGACGTGGCGACCCATGGTCAGGGGCTGCTGGCGATCCTGGTTCCCGATGCTGCCGACGCCTTGGCCGCCGACCTGACCGGGGAACAGGGCGAGATTGCAGCGATGGAAGCCTTTTGCCGGCGAAGTTCCTGACCTTGGCCGGCGCCAGCGTGGCCGCGTCGCCGATAGGCGCTCGATAGGTGCTCGCGGCGCGCCACGTCCGCATCCACGGGCGACAGCTTATGGCAAGGATGGGCCGTAAGCGGTCCGGCAGCTTTTGCGCTCGATCGAGGAGAAACTGCCGCGGCAGCAGCTTTCTCATTGCAATCCTCCAGACCGGCGGGCCCAATCGCAAAGGGAGGCAGCGTTGAAGGATCCCGCGCCGCCCGGTATGCTGCATGGGAGAAAGAACGTTCAACCCCGGCCAGCAACTTGCCCGTATATGTCGCCGGTGGGGGCGGAACCCACCTCGAACCGAGAATCACTAGCCACTATCTTGCGGCTATGCTGGCCGAGGCCGGTGCGCGCGGGGTCCTCGGCAGGGTCGTCGGTGTCAAGACTCAGCAGGCTGAGATCGACTCGCCGCTGGATGACCTCGTCGTAGACGGCGCGCTCGCGGACGGCACAGCCACCCGACTCGATCTGCAGATTACCACCACTTTGTCGTTCACTGAGAGTGACGCCAAGTGGTGCGATGTCCTCCCGCGCGCTTGGGCAACCTATCGCCAGACCGGATTCGACGCCGCGACCCGTCGGATCGGCATCGCGGTTAGCCAGACGACCACCAAGCTCGAGCGCAGCATCCAGCCGCTGCTCGCTCGCGCAAGACACGCGGCCGACACCAAGCAATACCGCAAACGGCTGGCCGTCGCGAATGGCGCCAACGACGATCAGCGCGAGTTCCAGCGCGTGTTGGACAAGCTCGTCAGGAACGCCGACCCCAAGGCAACCGACGACGAGATCGTCGATTTCCTGCGCTGCGTTACCATCATCGCGTTCGACCTCGACCAGGGGGGCGCCTCACGCGACGTGCTTGCGTCGATCGACCAACTAGCCCCAATCGCCGGCGGCGCGGCCGAGGCCCGGACCGTCTGGAACACCCTCAACACGCTGGCCAGCCAGATCATCCCCAGCGGCGGGGGCGCCGACCGGGCCGCCGTGGCGGCGGCGTTGCTGATCGAAGGACACAGCGTCGGAGCCGACCGGCGACACGCCGATCTCATCGTCGCAATTGATTCGGAATCCCGCGCCGCCGCGGCCAGCATTCGTGACACGATCGGCGGCGCCAGTGTTCCCCGTGACGCGTTGCAATCGGCGATCGTTGACGCCGTCGCCGAAGCACGATTGGTTCGGATCGTCGGTGAGCACGGCACTGGCAAGTCGGCAATGCTGAAGCGCATCGCGCTTGAAGAGCCTGCGGGTGCCCCCATCCTGCTGCTGCGCGACCTGCGGATCGGTGGCGGCGGCTGGACCGCGCATGCTGCGAGATTCGGCGCACTGACGCCGCTGCCCACGCTGCTGCGGGAGTTTCGCCTCGCTGGGTCGCGGACGCTTTATATTGACGGCATAGACAAGATCCTCGACCCCGCCGTCCATGTCACCATCAATGATCTGCTGACCACAATAGCCGGGACACCCGGACTGGAGGACTGGCGGATCGTAATGACTATACGGAAGGAGAACACCCAGCGCGTCGATGGCTGGCTCGATCCCAACGCACTCTCAAGGCTGCCCAGCAAATCGGTGCGGGTGGAGGCGTTCGACGAAGACGAGTCGGCCGAGGCTGCGACGGTCCTGCCCCTCCTGCGCCCGCTGCTTTCCGACCCGCAGAACTATGACAAGGTCCTGCGCCGGCCATTCTTCCTGGACGCTCTGTCGCGATTGCCGCTTCCCGCCGAGAGCGAGGTCCGGTCCGAGGTCGACCTCGTTCAGCTATGGTGGCAGCACGGTGGTGCCGATGCTGCAGAGTTCGCTCCCGCGCAGGGACGCCGTAATTTGCTGCTGCGGCTTGGCGAACGACTACTTGCGAATCCCGGCATGCCGCTGCCGATACACGAACTCGATCCTGTTCCTTTGGATGAACTGCGCCGTGCCGGCGTCCTGCGCGACGTGGCTTTCGGTTCCACTGTCGCCTTTGCCCATGACATTTACGAGGAGTGGAGCCTGCACCGTGTCCTGTCGCTGAGACAGGCGGACATGGCGCAGGCCCTCCGCGAAGGCGGTCAGGACCTCCAGCTGGCCCGCCCGCTCCAGCTGCTTGCGACAGACATTCTCGAGCGCCCCAGTGGTGCGCCGGAATGGATTGCGCTGCTTGCCGCGCTCGACGCGGAGGACCTGCGCGCGACCTGGAGCCGTGTCGTGCTCGCCGCTCCAGTTCGATCGGTCCGCAGCGATGCGATGCTCAGTCGGATCGAGCAGGAACTTATGCGGGATGGAGGGCGGTTGCTCGGCCGTCTGATGCTGGCCGTGCGCACGACTGAGGTGGTCCGCGACCTTCGCTTCCTGGATGATACGGTGGTACCTGACCTTACGCGCGAGCAGCGCGAGCAGTTCGCGTCTGAGGCAGCCTCGCCTCAGCTCCTCACATGGCTGCACCTAGTGAGTTGGCTTGTCCCGCGGCTAGATAAAGTGCCCGAGGAGCAGCTCGGCGAACTCTACCCCCTCCTGGATGCATGGGTGACGTCCGTTCCCGCCTTCGCCGGTTTGCACCTACATGTGCCGGCAATTGCCGACTGGGCGCGCGGCCAGCTTGGAAGCGAGGACACATCGGAGGAGAAGGAGCACTCGTGGGAAAATTACCTCCGCCGCCCTTTCACCGACAGCGCGCGGTCGCTGTTTCTGAAAACAGCGGGCAGCGCCCCTGAGGCCGTTCGCGGCTATCTCGCTGCGATCTCGAAAAGTGCGCTCAGGCGAGTACGCAAGAAAATCGTTGAAGGCAGTGCTGCGATCATCGGTGCGTTACCGGCGGACTTGGCTTCGTTTATCAAACGCGCGTTCCTGCTCGACCACGATCGGGACCGCTCAGGATCCCGCTACGCAAGTCGGGAGCGGTCCGAGGAACTCGGGTTCGACGACGACAAGGCCTTCTATCCAGCCTCGCCAATCCGACCACCTTTCTTGCAGATGCTGCGTTCGCGCCCCGACGAGGGGCTCGATTTGATCCGAGACATCTGCAACCACGCCATAGCGGGTTGGCGGCGTTCACAAACCGGCCCGGGCCACACGCCGCTACCCGTCACAGTCGACCTCGGCGCCGGTCCATGGGACTTCTGGGGCGACGAATCGACCTATTCCTGGTTCCGCGGCGGTTCTCACGTCAATATCCTCGACACCGCGCTGATGGCACTTGACGCCTGGGCTCATGAGCGGCTGAAGAAGGGCGACGACATCGACGCGCTGTGCCGGCGGATCGCCAGCAACAACGAGTGCAACGCCGTCCTCGGGATCTGCGCCGGCCTTGCTGTCACCGACTTCAACGCCACCCTGGCCAGCACGGTCGGGTTTGCCCTGACCACACACCCTGCGCTCTGGGCGTGGGACATTTCGCGGCAGGCTCGCGACCTGGGATCGCACACCAACGAGATAGCGTACTTCAGGCCAGCGCGACATCTGGCCCGCGGCCTCCACGCCCACAACCGGCTGCCGCATAGGAAACGTTCCATTCGCGACCTCTCCGCTGCCTTTCCGCTGAGCGGTGTGAAGCAGGACTACGTCGATGCGATCGCGACCTTCCTCGACCGCGTCCCATTCGGCACCGAGGAGGTGCGCGACGACGATGACAGGGCGGAAGCCTTACGCCATTACTTCGAGACGTTCCGGCAGCAGGCTGATCCCGCCAACCTCCGCGTCGAGCTACGCGGTGACCAAATCGTTGCGTGGATTGAGCCGCCCTATGCCTCAGAGGAGAAGCACCAGTCGTTCGTAGCCGAGCAGGACGATTTGAACCGGGTGCTCGCCCTATACCTGTGGGCAACTAAGGCGGTAGAGACGGGCCAGCCCGACAACACGTTCGCCATCGAGAAGGCGTTCGAGGAGATGGTCGCGCTCGACGATCCCGAACTGCTCAACGAAGGCCAGTCGGTTCACGATCTGCGGCGACACCACCAGCAGTCGGCTGTAGCGGCCACGGCGGCCGTTCTCGCTCGCCACGGCGATCTTGCGCTCTGGTCCAAGGCGGAAGGCGAGGTTACAGACGTGATCAACCGCGCGGCCACGATGGTCGAAACGAAGGACCCGTTCTTTTCGCGCAGCGCTCACCTGGCCGGGCATCCGCCCGCGATGGCGGCTCACGGCTACGCGGCGTTGGTGCGGCGTGACCCCGGGAACGTGGACCCCCGCGCCGCGTTGTTCCAACTCGCGGTGGATCCGATCGAGAAGGTCGTTGAGGCCGTCTACATCGCAGCCCGGGATTTCGAAGACGCAGCCCCCGACATGGTGTGGCGCCTCTACTGCCTCGCGACTCAGCGCGCAGCCCGGACACGCGCTCGCGAGCCCGACCTGCACTGGTCGCGCGACGAGGCTGGCGAGCAGTTGGCTCTGGCCGACGAGGCCGAGAGGATGATGGTCGAAGGAGTGATGGCGACGCCCCACCCGGCGCCATCGACCCGCGGCGCCCGGTCAGGTGATGTAATCTTCCACTGGGATTTCCAGGCCTCCGCATTTCATCTCCCGATCCCACCGATGCTGCGGCCCGCCACTCGCTCGGCGCTGCTGGTCAACGCGGCGTCCTCACTCGACTGGGCGCTAACCACGTTCTCGAAGGATGGCCAGCGTTCCGATTCGCCCTACGACGAATGGCTCTTTGAATTTGGCGGTTGGCTCGGGCGCCTGATCGGCCACTTGACGCCGGCGGAGCTCCTGTCCCTGCTCCTTTCCCGCCTCGACGCAGCAGAGCGTACCGCCGCGGCCGAGGTAATGGACGTCGTCATGCAGCGCTTCATGATCGACTGGATGCTTGTTAAGGAACCTCTCGATCAGCGGCTGATCGACAACTGGGAGGCAATGGTAGACTGGGCAATCGCCCGCCCATCCTGGAGCACGGCACCCAGCGACGCTGGTCAATACGACCGCGGGATGGCGCTGTCAGCGCTGTTCTCTGTTGTGGTGATGAGCAGAGGGGTCATCTGCGGGGTCGAGCCTGATTGGCCGAATATCGACAGGCTTCTACCGGCTATCCAGCGCGCTGTGGAGAGATTCTCCGGCGAGCGGACGGTGTTCGCCGCTTTGGTCAAGCTGTTGCGTGCAACATTCGACAGGCTGATGCCGCGGCCCGGCCTAGAATGGATACTTGCCGTCATCCGGCTCCGGCGCACCGACCGCGACTTTTGGGCGCGCGCGAGCAACGGCGAACAGCTGGTGATACTCATACGCGATCTGATCGCGGCGGGTCCGCTCATGACCAACGACCGCGCCTCGATCGTAGAGATCGCCGACGCGCTGATCGAGGTCGGAGTGCGCGGAGCCGCCTTCCTTCAACAGGACATGGTCAGGCTGAAGCGGTGACCATTGGCGCTGCCCCGCGACGGCGACCGGCAGCAAGCAGGGGCACCGGAGGCGGCAAGGGACGAACTAACCAATGACCGCTTTCGGATAACGTGCGGGAGCATCGAACGACCGCCCTTGGCGCAATGCGGCCATTGGCGCCGCCGGCGTCGTAGTCCGCCCGGCCAGCAGGACTGCGGGGGTCACACGGCGCGCCGGATCTCGCACAGGCTGGATTTGTGCGAGGCCGTGCCGCTCACCGGATCCAGCACGTCGGTGCCGACCAGGTTGTTGAAGTTGGCACCGTCCGGCCCAAACGGGTCATAGCCGGGCGCGCCTAGCGCCGCACAGGCCTGCCACCAGCCGTGCTCGCCCACCGCCACGCGCGGGTCGATGTCTTCGTTCAGCCGGGCGCGCACGCGCACGCGTCCCGCCGGCGTCTCCACCGAGACCCAGTCCCCTGCGACGATGCCGCGCATCGCCGCGGCACTGGGGTGCAACTCCACTTCCGGATCCGGCGCGCGCCGACGCAGCCCAGGCAGCGCGCGCAGTTGCGTCTGCAGAAACAGCGTCGGCTTGGCGCAGGTCAGCACCAGCGGAAATCGCGCGGCGAGGTCGGGCCGGGCAACCGGGCCGATCGACGGCTCCTTGAAGTCGGGCAGGGGAGCATGCCCGTGCTCCAGGAATGCCTGAACGTACAACTCGACCTTTCGCGACGGCGTCGCGAAGCCGGTCGGCACGCCGGAGGCATCCGGCTCGGCATATTTGCGATGCCGCGTCTGTAGCGCCACGCGCAGCCCGCCGGGCGCAGCGCGCAACTGCTCGAGCGTCACGCCGCTCGGCCCCAACTGCTCGCGGTAGGCGGCGTCGATATCACCGTCCCAGAATTGTGCGCCCAGGCCCAGTGCCGCGGCCAGGCCGAACACGATCTCGATGTCCGACCGCGCCTCACCCGGCGGCGGCACCACCGCCTGGCGCAGTTGGATGTGCGACTGCGCCGCTTCGCTGGTGTCGAAGCCAAGCTTCAGCGCCTCGCGCTCGAAGCAGGACGCCACCGGCAGCACCAGATCGGCCAGCCCCGCGGTCGGCGTGAGGAACAGGTCGCAGTGGGCAAAGAACGCCAGCGCCGCCAGCGCCGCGCGGATCTCCGCGCTCTGCGCGTGCGCGAGCACCAAATTGGCGCCGAAGCCGATGAGGCCGCGAATCGGGTAGGGCTGGCCTTCGAGCACGGCCCGGCACAGCTCGCGGGTGGTCACGTTGCCGCCGCGCGCCGGCCCCAGCGGTCGCTCCGCCAGCCCCACGGCGGGCGCCTTGCGTGGCGCCGAGGGCGGGGCGGTAATGGGTGCCGATTGTGGTGCCGGCATCAGCACATTGCCGCCCTCGGCGTCGAAGCAACCGGTGAGCGCGTAGAGCAACGAGATCGCCCGCGCCGTCTGCGTGACGTTGGCGTGCTGTTCGTGGCCGCTCCAGGCGTAGTACGACACCGGCCGTGCCTGCCAGATCAGCCGCGCCGCCGCTGCCACCTCCGCGGCCGCAATCCAGCACGTCGTCGCCACCACGTCCGGGCTGTATTGCGCGCACAGTTCGGCATAGAGCGCGAAGGCTGGCTGGCAGACCACCGCGCCGGCCGGCGTGTCGATGCGGTACTCGCCCTCCAGGGCGAAATGTGCCGCATCGCCACGCAACGGCACCGGCCGTCCCGCCGCGCAGTCCCAGGCCAACTCCACGCCAGCATCGCCGCCAGGATCAATGTCGCGCGGCGTCAGCTTCCGCCCGGTGTCGGTCCGGACCAGCGCGGGGCCGTCACTCCAGGCGCGGATGAAGTCGCGGTCGTACCAGCCATGCCGGATCATCTGATGGGCGATGCCCAGCGCCAGCGCACCGTCGGTCCCCGGCCGCACCCTCAGCCACAGATCTGCCTTGTTGGCGAGCCCCACCCGGCGCGGATCCACCACGATCAGTTTCATGCCGCGCTTAAGCGCCTCGACCACCGCGGTGGCGTGCGTCAGGCGCGTATAGCTGGGATTGTAGCCCCACAGGATCATGCAGCCGCTGTTGGCGATATCGGGCATCGCGCCGCCGGCGCTGCCGATCGCCACCGAGCCGGTGCCAAACGTATAGCTGGTCGCGAAGTATCGCCCCCAACCGCAGATATCGATCTGGCCCAGAACGTTCGGCGTGCCGAAGGCATTGGTCAGCCGGCGTAGAAACGGGGCAACGTCGCCGATCGCGGAGGTGGAGGCCGAGGCATTGCTGAACGCCACCGCTTCTGGTCCGTCCTGGTCGGCAATCCGCCGCATGGCAGCAGCGGTGAGCGCCAGCGCCTCGTCCCACGAGATGCGCTGCCAGCCGGGATCGGGATCGCCCTTGGGTCGGGTGCGGCGCAGCGGGTGGGTCAGCCGATCGGGGTGATAGACAAGCTCCGGTGCAGCGCGGCCCTTGGCGCAGATCGCCTGGCCGGTCGGGTGCGCGGGATCGGGATCGAGCCGGGAGAAGCGGCCATCCTGGACGGTCGCAATGGTGCCACAGCGGGCGATGCACAGGCCGCAGAAGCCCTGCACCCGACGCGTCGCGCTCTCGTCGCCTCCCTGGCGGCCGGATTTGGTCATGACCTCCATCGATTCACCCGGCCGCTTAACTTTGCCGTCGATCCCGCGGCAGGCAAGGGCGAGGTATTTCATAGTATGGGAACGCGCGCAGGGATGTTTGGCTGACACCAGATCATGCGGCCGAGCGTGCGTCCCAGGGCCATTGCTGACGGCCGTGGCTGAAGCGAACGACGGCTGACCAGGCAAGCGCGATTGAAGCTCAGGCCGCTCGTGCAGATCGGCTTCGGCACGTCCGGCCCGACAGGAAGGGTGAATGCCCGCTTCGCCGTTCGGCGCTTGATTTTACCCGTCGCGATCGTCCTTGCGGTCGCGGGTCAGGCCGCCATGAGCCATGCAGCCGCGGGCGAACCGATCCGTGGGCTGGACGATCTCGTCCCGGCGCTGCTGTCGGCCGTGGTGAATATCTCCAGCACGCGCTTTCTGCCGGTGCCCGATGGCCCGTCGGCGGCGGTGGCCGCGACCGCGCCGCGGAGCAAGCAGAGCCTTGGGTCTGGCTTCATCGTTGATTCCACCGGCTTCATTGTCACAATCAACATGTGATCGAGGCCGCCGACGATCACCGTCATCCTGCAGGACAACACGGCGCTCAAGGCGCAGCCCTGGCCAATCACAAGGGAGAAACTATCACGTCGTCATCGTCCGAGTTGGACTCATCTGGCTACTGCACCTCCACCGAAACGCTCGATCGCGGCTTGTCAAGGTGTGAAGCGATTCAGAGCGCCGGCGGCGGCAGGTGCAGATCACCCTCTGTACCCGCCGCCTCTCGGCACCGCCTCCCGCCAGGATTTCAGGGGCGGGCGTCCGTTCGACCGGAGCAGGTCATTCGTCGCACGGCGGCGATGCCGAGAAGACCCGCGCCCAACAGCGCCAGCGAAGCTGGCTCCGGCACCGCAGCGAGGGATGCGGTCCCGATGACTCCCGCCGAGAGGTCGAAGTTGACGGATTGGATGGTGCCGGACGATACGATATAACTGAAGTCGTCGAGCGGGCCGCCCACGGCGTTCGCGTTCGCGGTCGTCCCGCCGACGAACGTATGAAAATCGCTCGTGCTGATTGGCTGCAGCGCGAACCAATACGTATGCCCGCCGCTCAGCACCACAGGCGAAGCGAGCGACACCGTCAGCGTCTCACTGGTCAGGTTGCCGTTTATCAGCGCGCCCCTTCCGATATTCGAGATCGTGCCCGGCACGTCGGTGCCGCTCGCGGCGAGCGTGCCGAGCGAGGTCGCCGTCATACCCGTGCGGACGAACCAGTTCGCTGCGAGGCTCGTCGAATAGGCGGGGTCACCGATGTTCGCGAAAATGCCGGTGATCGTCCAGCTTTTCCCGACCGGCACGGTGAAATCGTCGTAGGCTTGGAAATTGTCGCCAAGCAGCGCGTTGCCGTCGTTGTAGGCGCCCCAGGCAAAATTCTGGAAGAAATACGATGTGTCGCCACCGTAAAACAACGTTTCGGCACGCGC
>Ga0302278_10001470_pt1 | contig 28850 bp, 25 predicted proteins | sample III_Bog_N3_2_FD_194543 | JGI IMG/M metagenome (GOLD analysis project Ga0302278, IMG submission 194543) | Peat permafrost microbial communities from Stordalen Mire near Abisko, Sweden - III_Bog_N3_2 | ecosystem: Environmental > Terrestrial > Soil > Wetlands > Peat | place: Sweden: Abisko... | reverse complement strand
GTCTCCAGTATTGAAGTCGGTCGCGGTCACAGCCAGCGGAATCCGCAGCTCTTCAAATGTTTTTGCTTTGAGAGTTCGATTCAGAAACGAAATCATGCGGTCGTTGTTAGCGAAGCCGTAACGCGACAGCGTCCAGCGCGCGAAGGTAGTGAACCGAACCCGGCTTGCAACTTCTTGCAATTCAGCGATAGAGAGCCCGCTGCAATAAGCCGCGCCTAACATCGCGCCAACACTGGTGCCCGCCACCATACTGACTGGAATATTTTCTTCTTCGAGAACTTTCAGGACTCCGATATGCGCAATACCGCGCGCAAAGCCGCCACCGAGCGCAATGCCGATCCCCCTGCACCTGGTATTCGAAACATGTCGCCAGCCGGAGAGTTCACGGCGAAACGCCTGCACCGACCGGATCATCTTCCCCAGATTCTTCACAAGGCCCTATAACCCCGCTTCGCCACGACTCTACATACCACGACCAAATCTGTCTCACTAAGATGCCACAACTTTGAGATGTGTAACTGCCACTTTGGTGCCAGCCGCAGGTTACAGAGGGTTGCGGCAACCAGTTACTGAGGGACGGGCTTGGTTTCACGAGGGCCTGGCCTCGACGATTTCCAAGGATTCCGAAAACAACGAAAACCTTAAAAACGAACCAGTTCGGCATCGCACCAGTCTGTGACGGGGATCACTGTAACGATTTCTGTCATTCCCTAGAATCAGTAAGTAAATATCGATATGAATTTATCGGAAAATCGCCGCAAGGGAGGAATGCCCGGACCGCCCGTCCCCGAACCCAGTTTGCGGAGGCTGCCGCAGTATTACCACTTCCTGGTGGACCTGCAATCGCGGGGCGTGAAGGTTGTGTCCTGTAGTGCGATCGGCGTGGCCTTGCAACTTGTCCCGGTGCAGGTACGAAAAGACCTTCAATTTACAGGAATTATTGGCAAGCCCAAGGTTGGATATCCCGTCGATGCGTTAGTCGCTGCGATCGAGGCTCTCCTCGGTTGGAACAACGCGAACGCCGCTTTTCTCGTGGGTGCCGGCAACCTCGGAACGGCGATCCTTGGTTACGAACGATTCTCCCGTTTCGGACTGCAAGTCGTCGCTGCCTTCGACAATGATCCTGGAAAAATTGGCCACCTCGTTCACGGCAAGCCTGTGCTGTCCCTGGCAACCCTCGCGGAATGTGCCCAACGGATGAATGTTCACATGGGGGTCATCACTACTCCGTCGGAAGTGGCGCAGGCAGTCGCCGACCAGATGGTGAAAGCCGACATCCAGGCAATTTGGAATTTTGCCCCGGTCAAATTAAAGGTGCCCGCGCAAGTCATCGTGCGGAACGAAGACCTGTATTCGTCGTGGGCCTCGCTGTCTTGTCAATTGGCGAGACGTCTCCTGGTTCCGATCGAAGTAAAGAATAGTGTGGGACACACAGCTCCGGAAAAAGAGTTGCGCACGGATTCGCGTAGCTTGCCGCGTAAGCAGTCGCGCAAACTGCCGCGCAGAAAGCCCAGAAGCACTCCGGCCGATCTCGCAACGAAGGATGCAAACTAAAATGAAGTGCGCAGCACTAGCAACCGATATCTTATTCGTGTATGTGCGGAGTGCCTCGAATCGCCAAATTGGGAACCGCGAGCACATTTGCCCGGCCACCACGTCCGCGGCCCTAACTTCTAGACTAAGGTTGTTAAGGAGGTGTACATGCCCCGAATAATCGAGATCACCGAATTGGCACTGCGGGACGCCCACCAGAGCCTGTTCGCCACGCGCATGGCTTTGGATGATATGACTCCTGTCTGCGAAGACCTTGACAATGCCGGGTACTGGTCCGTCGAATGCTGGGGAGGCGCCACCTTTGACTCCTGTATTCGCTTTCTGAATGAAGATCCTTGGGAGCGGCTGCGCACCTTCCGGAAATTGCTACCGAAGAGCCGGTTGCAGATGTTGCTGCGCGGACAGAATCTGCTCGGCTATCGCCATTACGAAGATGGCGTGGTTCGGCGCTTCGTCGAAAAAGCCGCCACCAATGGCATGGATGTCTTCCGCATTTTTGACGCACTCAATGACGTGCGGAATCTCAAGACCAGCATCGACGCCGTGAAAAAAGCCGGCAAACATGCGCAGGGTACCATTTGTTACACCATCAGTCCTTTGCACACCATCCCGGCCTTTGTGCAGATGGCCGAGCAACTCCAGGAGATGCATTGCGATTCGATTTGCATCAAGGACATGGCGGGACTGCTGAAACCTCAGCCAGCCTATGACCTGGTCAAAGGAATCAAGGAAAAATGCGGCCAAGACATGCTGGTTCACGTCCATACCCACGCCACTACAGGCGTCACCCTCGTCTCGCTGATGAAAGCGATTGAGGCGGGCTGCGACATCGTCGACACCGCCGTCAGTTCGTTATCGCTCGGCCCCGGTCACAATCCAACGGAGAGCCTGGTCGAAATGCTCGAAGGCACCGGATATGAAACCCGTCTAAACAAGGATCGTGTACTCCGCATCAATCAGCACTTCACCGCGATTCGTCCGCGCTACCGCGAGTTCTTCAGCGAATTCACCGGGGTAGATACGGAGATCTTCAAGAGCCAGATTCCCGGAGGAATGATCTCGAACATGGAGAGCCAGCTCAAGGGGCAGGGCGCGAGCGACCGGCTGCAGGAAGTGTTGCTGGAAGTTCCCAGCGTTCGAAAAGACGCCGGCTATCCTCCGCTGGTCACGCCGTCGAGCCAGATTGTTGGCTCGCAAGCGGTCTTCAATGTCCTCATGGGTCGTTACAAGGTGCTTACGGGAGAGTTTGCCGATCTGATGCTCGGCTACTATGGCAGCACGCTCGGCGAAAAGAATCTCGAGGTTCTCAAGATGGCGGAGGCCCACGCGAAGAAGCCGCCGATCACCGTACGGCCCGCCGATCTGCTCAAGCCGGAATGGGAGCAACTGAGTACCGCTGCTCATGCGCTCGAGGGCAATAACGGCAGCGATGAGGACGTGTTGACTTACGCCATGTTCCCACAGGTCGCGCCCAAGTTTTTTAAGACTCGGCACGAAGGCCGCAAGAATCTGGGGAAGGATCCGTCCAGGAAGTTGGCCGAAGCGAAAACGCCGGCTCCCGCCGGAGCGGCGCATGAACTCAGCGCGAAAGTGAATTACGTGATTACCTTGAATGGTCAGGAGCACCGCGTAACTGTGGCTCCGGGCAAATAACCCGCGGCATGATTCAAACAGTTAGTTATTGATTATTTATCAAAGGATTTAGGGAGCAAGAATGGCAAACCTAGCAACAAGTCCGCAACAGAAGCCGATTAGCGACAAAATTGCCGGCCTCCGCGCCAAGCGTGCAGCGGTTGAACTGGGCGGGGGGCAAGAGCGTATCGACAAGCAACATGCTGCCGGCAAACTGACGGCACGCGAGCGCGTCGAAGGGTTGGTCGACAAAGGCAGTTTTCAGGAGATTGGCCTCTTCGCAAAACACCGTGCTACTTATTTCGGTATGGCCGACAAAGAGATGCCCGCCGATGGCGTGGTCACGGGATGCGCCACGATTGACGGCCGCATCGTCCATCTGGCAAGCCAGGATTTCACCGTAGCGGGCGGAGCGGCAGGAGAAGTCCACAGCGACAAGATTACCGACATGATGCGGCTCTCGCTGAAGACTGGCAGTCCGTTTGTCTTCATTAATGATTCGGGAGGCGCGCGCGTTCAGGAAGGAATTGACAGTTTAGCCGCCTACGGACGGGTCTTCTATAACAACGTCATGTTGTCGGGAACCGTCCCCCAAATTTCCCTCATCTGCGGTCCTTGTGCGGGAGGCGCCGCGTATAGTCCGGCGTTGACCGACTTCATCATCCAAACCATGCAGGGCCAGATGTTTATTACGGGTCCACAGGTGATCAAACAGGTCACAGGAGAAGTGGTTACCGCGGTGGAGTTGGGTGGCCCGCAATCGCAAATGAATCACTCTGGCGTCATTCACCTGATTGCGCAGAACGACGAAGAGGCGCTGCAGACTTGCCGGCGCCTGCTCAGCTTTATGCCTTCCAACAACATGGAAGACCCGCCCCGCATGGCCTTCAATCTTCCGATTGAGTCCGATGCGGAGATGAATGGGATTGTGCCCATCGAAACCAAGATGGCATATGACGTGCGCGGCGTGGTGACGCGAGTTTTGGACTACCAGGATTTTCTCGAAATTCAACCAACCTTCGCTCCGAATATTGTTATCGGCTTCGGGCGCTTGCAGGGCCGGCCAGTGGGCATTGTGGCCAACCAGCCGAATGCCATGGCCGGCGCGCTCGATATCAACGCGTCCGATAAATCGGCGCGCTTTATCCGTTTCTGCAACGCCTTCAACATTCCACTCATTACTTTCGTGGACGTGCCGGGCTTCCTTCCGGGCGTCGAGCAGGAGCGCGGCGGCATCATCCGTCACGGCGCGAAGATGCTGTTTGCCTACTCCGCTTCGACCGTCCCCAAAATTACGGTTGTATTGCGCAAGGCATACGGAGGAGCTTATCTCGCCATGTGCGGCAAAGATCTGGGCGCGGATCGCGTCGTTGCCTGGCCGACCGCCGAGATTGCCGTAATGGGTGCGGAAGGCGCGGCCGAAATCGTTTTCCGGCGCGAAATCGAATCCGCTCCTGACAAAGCCGCTCGCCGCAAAGAACTCGTGGACGAGTATCGCGAGACTTTTGCGAATCCCTACGTCGCCGCTGGTCGTCGGCTGGTGGATGACATCATCGAGCCTGCCGACACGCGAAAGTATCTAGCGGCTGCCCTGGAGTCTCTGCATGCCAAGCGCGAACTTCGTCCACCCAAAAAGCATGGTCTGATTCCCCTATAAGCGCTGAGTTGTGGCGGGAAGGGTAACGACAGTCCAGTACAGACGACAGGCTATTAGAGAAGTAAGTACAAAAAACGCCGTACGAGAATAAGAAGAGGAGCAGGGGCGTGGCATTCAATCTCGCAGGTTTTCTGATTGCGGCGGTCCTGGTAGTAGTAGGTTGCCTGTTGACTTACTTCAGCCTGCAGCGCGCACTACGCCACTCGCTTTCCGAATTAGAAACGGCAACCAATCGTCAGTTGGAAGCGCTTGCCGCAACTGTCAATGCTCTCGAAACTCGCGTTGCCGGTCTCGCCACACCCGCCAGGCTGCCAGCAGGGAGTGCTCCCGCCTTGCACTCAGTATCCGCGCCAGTTGTCCAAACCGCGGCGGCTCTTCCAGTTGGTGCACCGCATGTGCTGCCGCAACAGGACGTTTCTCCAGACTTGCTGGTGGTCATCGCTGCGGCCGTCACCGTGTTTCTCGGAAAAAAAGTCCGGATCCGCTCTGCCAAAATGCTGCAGTCACCCTACGAAATCGTGAATCCGTGGTCGCAACAAGGACGCGTCTTTGTGCAGGCTTCTCACAATTTGCGCTCAAGAGGCTGAGGCCACCGTGCATGTGCTCGACGGAAAGGAAGAGATCATTTGAAACTTCAGATCGCAATCGATGGCAAGACCTACGAAGTTGAAGTCGAGGTTTTGGAAGATGACGCGACTCCGAGAATGCCGAACTATGGGCCGTATCCGGTAGTTCCGGCGACCATCCAGTCGCCACAGGTTCCGGGCGCCCGAACCGAGTCACCGGCTCCCGAAGAAAACGTCAACGAAGCCAAGGTGTGCCGCAGTCCGGTAGCGGGCGTGGTCATACGGATAAACGTCGTGCCAGGGCAATCGATCCAAGCCAACGACTTAATGCTCGTCCTAGAAGCGATGAAGATGGAAACCAACGTCACGGCTCCAGTAGCAGGCAAAGTGAAAACTGTGAAAGTCGGCCCGGGAGATTCCGTGAAAGTGAATCAAATCGTCGTTGAATTCGAATAACGTTCGTTTCGAGATATCTGCGTTTCGCACAGGGCGTAGCTTCACAGTTTGCGGAAAACTATGCTTCGCAACGATTTTGGGAAGGGCACGAGTTCCGCTCGTGCCGCTCAGTCCCTAAAAATGTGTCCGCGCTTCCAGCGCCTGAGGTCGCGTTTACTCGTGCCACGACTTTTCCGCAGCCTCTTCAGCGGTATCGCCAGTTGCTCAAAATCGTCTCCTTTAGCATTGGCCATCAGAACTTTTTTTTGAGCAAAATAGCTATTACTAACGTTTGGAGAAATAATAGAAATGAACAGCACTCATGAAGACTTAAAGAACGTTCCCGGTATCCAGTTCGTCGACCATGTCGCAATCGCGGTCAAACAAGGCGAACTTGACGGTCAAGTCAAGGCATACGAAATGATGGGCTTCCACGAAGTGCATCGCGAGGAGGTAGTCGGAACCGATCAAGTGCGGGAAGTTTTGTTGCAGATTGGTGAGGGACCGAACCTCATCCAGCTACTTGAGCCCTTGACTGCCGACTCGCCTGTCCAGAAGTTGATTGAAAGAAACGGAGGCCGCGGTGGCTTAGCCCATGTCGCCTTTCGTGTGAAGAGCGCGCAGCAAGCCTTCGATGCCATGCATGCCAGCGGATTTCACCTCATCGACAAGGCTCCCCGCAAAGGCTCGCGCGGTACAACTGTGTTTTTTGTTCATCCCAAATCCCGAGCGGACAATCCCTTCGGATTTCTGATCGAAATTGTGGAAGACCCGAAAAGTAAGTGAGGCGAAATGGCTGCCGATAATCTGTTGCACGAGTTTCCGCCCGTAACTACGGCGTCATGGGAAGCGGTGATTGCCAAAGACCTGAAGGGTGCAGACTACGCGAAAAAATTAATCTGGCAAACGGAAGAAGGACTCGCCGTCAAACCCTACTATCGCGCCGAAGACCTCGCGGGCCTGGAGTATCTGGACGTTGCGCCCGGAGTTTTTCCCTATATCCGCGGCGACCGCCCAACTGGCAACTGGCGCATCCGCGAAGAAATCGAGGTGGAGGACCCGAAAGGTGCGAATCTCGCCGCGCGGGCCGCAGTGGCCGCTGGAGCGGAAGAAATCGCGTTCCTCAACGCCCACGATGCTCTGAAAACGGCTTCCGATTTCGCGGCACTTGTTTCCGATCTGCAGGAGATTCCCATTCACTTTCAGAATGCCGACGAATCTCTCCTTCGTCTTCTAGTCGCAACGAAAATATCGTCTTCGTCGTCGACGTCGCTTTCCGCCGGTTTCGATCCCTTCCAGAATTTCGACTTCGCTTCTGAAATTCTAGCCAAGGTTCCTTCCACCTTCGTACCGTTCACCATTCCCGGCAATGCATTTGAAGAGGCGGGAGCGACTGTCGTTCAGGACGTCGGTTTTACCCTCGCCGCGGGAATCGACTTTTTGGCGGAGATGCAGGCGCGCAACGCTCATGCCAGAGCCAACATCACCCGCGCCGCGGCCGCCATCACGTTTTCCTTTGCCATCGGATCGAACTACTTTTTTGAGATTGCCAAACTCCGCGCCTTCCGCCTGCTCTGGGCGCGCGTCGTCGAGTCCTTCGGAGGCTCTACCGAAAGCGCGAAGGCCCGTATCCACGCCCGCACTTCCCGCTGGAACGAGACCGTCTACGACCCGCACCTCAACGTTCTGCGCGGCACAACGGAGGCTATGTCCGCGGCTCTCGGAGGCGCTGACTCGATTTCCGTCGCACCCTTCGATGAATGCTACAAAGCGCCGGACGAAGCCAGCCGCCGCCTCGCTCGCAATACGCAGATCATTCTCAAACAAGAGGCCTTGTTATCGCGAGTGGCCGACCCGGGAGGTGGAGCCTATTGCCTGGAAGTTATCACCGACTTCATCGCCCGCGAAGCTTGGAAAGTGATGCAAGGCATCGAAGCCTCTGGAGGCTACGCCAAAGCCAAATCCGATGGCAGGATTCAAACTGCACTCCAGCTATCGATGGCGGCCAAAGAAAAAGCTGTGATCTCGCGGCGTCGAATCTTTACTGGAACGAACCAGCACGCGAACCTCACGGAAAAGGCGTTGGATCGCATTGAGCCGTCCCACACCACCGCTGTTCACCGGGGTGCGGAAATTTACGAGCAACTTCGTTTGCGCACGGAACGCTATGCGGCGAACGGTGGCAAACTTCCAAGCGTGCTGTTGGCTGAAATCGGAGACGTCAAAATGCGATCCGCGCGCTCGAACTTCGCCGCGAATTTTTTTGGATGCGCCGGTTTCATGATCGCAACCCACCGCTTCGACAGCGTCGCAGAAATAGCAAGCGCGGCAAGTGCGACCGATCTTGTCGTGCTTTGCAGCTCCGACACCGAATATCCGGCACTCGTCCCGGAATTCATCGCAAAACTTAAAGCGACTCATAGCAAAGCCTCCGTGATCATCGCGGGATATCCCGATTCCGCCGAGCAGCTAAAAGCCGCTGGCGTCGCCGACTTCGTGCATGTGCGCAGCAATCCCATTGAAGTTCTTACAAAATGGCAGGACCATTTGGGGATCGAGAAATAGATATGCGTCCAGACTTTTCCAAAATCGACTACCGTCCCACGCCGGCGCAAACGGCCCAAAATCACGCGGACTCGGAGAACACCGTTCGCGACAATGCCGGCGACTGGCTCTCCACCGAACACATTCCCATCAAGAGCTCTTACTCCCCAAAAGATCTGGAAGGCTTAAGCCATCTAGAATACGCAGCCGGACTCCAGCCCTATCTCCGCGGCCCCTACAGCACCATGTATGTCATGCAGCCGTGGACCGTCCGGCAGTACGCGGGGTTTTCTACTGCCGAAGAATCGAATGCCTTCTATCGCCGCAACTTGGCCGCTGGGCAAAAAGGTCTCTCCGTCGCCTTCGATCTGGCCACGCACCGCGGCTACGACTCCGATCACGAACGCGTCACGGGAGACGTTGGTAAGGCTGGAGTCGCCATCGATTCAATCCTCGATATGAAGATTTTGTTCGACCAGATCCCGCTCGGGCAGATGTCTGTATCCATGACCATGAATGGCGCGGTCCTGCCCATCATGGCTTTTTATATCGTGGCCGCCGAAGAACAGGGCGTAAAGCCCGAGCAGCTCAGCGGGACCATCCAGAACGACATTCTCAAAGAATTCATGGTCCGCAACACCTACATCTATCCACCAGAAGGTTCCATGCGGATTGTCGGCGACATTTTTCGTTATTGCGCCGAGAAGATGCCGAAATTCAACTGCATCAGCGTTAGTGGATATCACATGCAGGAAGCTGGCGCGACCGCCGACATTGAACTCGCCTACACGCTGGCCGACGGCCTCGAATATTTGCGTACCGGCGTCAAAGCAGGCCTGGACGTCGACAGCTTCGCGCCGCGCATTTCTTTTTTCTGGGGTATCGGCATGAACCATTTCATGGAAATTGCCAAAATGCGCGCGGCCCGCATGTTGTGGGCGAAGATGGTCAAGACCTTCAATCCGAAGAATCCGAAATCGCTTGTCTTGCGCACGCACTCGCAAACTTCCGGCTGGAGCCTGACCGCGCAAGATCCCTACAACAATGTAGTCCGAACCTGCGTTGAGGCTCTGGCTGCCGCTTTCGGACACACGCAATCCCTCCATACCAACGCCCTCGATGAAGCGCTCGCTCTGCCGACGGATTTCTCCGCCCGCATCGCGCGTAATACGCAGATCTATTTGCAGGAAGAAACCAACATCACGCGCATTGTCGACCCCTGGGGCGGCTCGTATTACGTGGAGCGGCTTACTCACGAATTGATGCATTCTGCCTGGACACTGATTGAAGAGGTCGAGCAACTCGGCGGCATGGCAAAGGCCATTGAAACCGGCGTCCCTAAGATGCGCATCGAAGAGGCTGCGGCTCGTAAACAGGCACGTATCGATTCCGGCCGCGATATGATCGTCGGCGTGAATGCTTACCCTCCGCCCGAAGAAACGCTGATTCCCGTTCTCGATATCGATAATGCCGCGGTTCGTGAATCGCAAGTCAAGCGCCTGGACGAACTGAAACGTTCTCGAGACAACGCAGCTGTCCAGCAAACGCTCGAACAACTCGCGCAATGTGCCGCAACCGGGAAGGGCAACCTACTCGAGTGTGCGGTGGAAGCAGCTCGCAAGCGCGCCACTCTTGGCGAAATCTCCTCGTCCCTTGAAGAAGTTTGGGGTCGCTACGAGGCCACGACTCGCTCCATCGCCGGCGTCTACTCCGCGGAAAGCGGCAACGCCGAGGAATTCAAAAAAGCGCAGCAGATGGTCGCCGACTTTGAGAAAGCGGAAGGCCGTCGTCCTCGCATCCTCGTCGCCAAGATGGGGCAAGATGGCCATGATCGCGGTTCGAAAGTTATCTCGACCGCTTTCGCCGACGTAGGCTTCGATGTCGACATTGGCCCGCTCTTCCAGACTCCCGCCGAGGTTGCGCGCCACGCGGTCGAGAATGACGTGCATGTTGTGGGAGTCTCCTCGTTAGCCGCAGGGCACAAGACCCTGGTTCCTCAATTGATCGACGAGTTGAAAAAGCTCGATCGGGATGACATTCTGGTAGTAGTCGGCGGCGTCATCCCTCCGCAGGATTACGACTTTCTTTATCAGGCGGGGGCTGTGGGCGTTTACGGGCCGGGTACGGTGATTCCAGTGGCAGCGCAGAAAATTCTGGAAATTCTGAGTGGGAGTCTCGTTGGGGGACATTCCTGATTTGCAGGATCCGAAACAGGGGCAGAAAGATAGCGCGTTGCGCGTTCGTCCGGGGCGTGCGACGCCGGAACCGCCTCTCGGTCTGGCTGCCAGAATCGCGCATCGCCGGCAGTCCCTCTCCCGCGAACAATATGTTGATGGAATCCTCAGGGGCCAGCGCACCGTCCTCGCGCGTGCGATCACGCTGATTGAAAGCTCTCGCGCAACAGACCGGCAACTTGCCGAACAGATCCTCGAAGACTGTCTACCCCACACCGGCAATTCGATTCGGGTTGGCATCACGGGCGTCCCGGGAGCGGGCAAAAGCAGCCTGATCGAAGTGCTCGGCACCTCGCTGATTCGCGAAAGGCAGCAAAAAGTCGCTGTGCTTGCCATCGACCCCAGTAGTCAACTTTCGGGCGGAAGCATTCTCGGCGATAAGACGCGCATGAAATCGCTGGCCGCAAGCGAGATGGCGTTCATACGCCCCTCCCCGTCGCGCGGATCTCTCGGCGGCGTCGCCAGCCGTACCCGCGAAGTCATGCTCCTTTGCGAGGCCGCAGGTTATCAGAACATCATTGTCGAAACCGTTGGCGTCGGGCAGTCCGAGACGGCCGTCCACGACATGGTTGATTTCTTTCTGCTGATCGCGCTTACCGGCGCTGGAGACGATTTGCAAGGCATGAAACGCGGCGTCATGGAACTGGCCGACCTGGTGGTCATTAATAAGGCAGACGGCGCCAATCGCACCGCTGCGGAACGAGCCCGAATCGAAGCACAAAATGCTTTGCACTATTTTCCCGCTTCGCCCTCGCGATGGACGCCGCGCGCTCTCACTTGCTCGGCCCAGACTGGCAAAGGAATCTCTGAAATCTGGAACTGCATCCTGGAGCAGGTTAGCCTCACGAAAGCGAACGGATGGTTCACGCAGACCAGGCGCATGCAAACGAAACAGTGGATGCACGAAATCATTCAAATGGGATTGATGCAGCAATTTGAATCTCATCCCGCCATCAAGAAACGACTGAAAGCGCTGGAGCAAGAAGTGTTGCTCGGACGCACTACTTCATTCCGTGCCGCTCGCACGCTGCTCGAAACCTACGCCGCTCCTCATTCCTCACCCGGGAACGGTCAAAGCTGATCTCGAATCTCTTGGGATTCCCCGTACCTGCATTCCCGCTGCTCCCCAGATTGCAAATTCGTTCATTCGCGCACGAAACGCCACCTAAACAAAAAACGAGGGCTGCAGGTTCGCAGCCCTCAAGCTTACGGGATTGCAGTATCTCAACGTTACTCAGTCGGCGTCGCGACGAATCCAGTGTTGATCGGCGATGTGCCGTAGAAGCCGACCAGGACGCCGTTGTCGTTGATGCCGTTCACAACTGTGGTGCCAATACCGTTGGGGTCATCGACTGTAACGAAAGTGCCTTGCGTGATGCTGTAGACGAAGCCGTGGCTGTTTCCAGAGTTGTCCACGTATACGCCCACGACAGATCCCTTGTTATTCAATCCAAGAGCCTGGGTGCTGGTCGAGTCTGGGGCGTCGATCACCGTGAAGTGCCCGAAAACCTTGACCCATCCGTGATTCACGTTGTTCGCGTCAACATAAAATCCGCAAACGCTGTCAGTGTTGTTGATCCCAGTGGCCTGCGCGCTAACCGACTTCGGAATCCAGTACGCTTCGAATACCCCACCGAACTCGTCGTAGACATAAGCCGTATCGGGACCGCTTCCGCTCGCGGTGGTGCTGTAGTAGCCGGCAGCCTGGCCGTTATCGTTCTGGCTCAGAAGCTGGTTAAAGGGCTTCTTCGGATACGCGACTGAAGTGAAAACGCCCTGATTGTCGGTGAAGCCCACGGTCTTGCCCTTCAAAATGTAGAAGCCTGAAGTCGTGTCGTGCGCATTGTTGATGCCAATCACCTGGGTCTGCTGCGATTGCGGATAATTTTCATCCGTGAACGTGTTGGTCGACAGATCGTAGGTGAATCCTTTGTTAAGCGTTACGTTGTGGTAGCCGGCGATGATGTTCGAGTTATTGATACCGAGCAACTGTGTGAATGTGTCGTTCGGATAGTTAACGGTTTGGAAGTTGTAGGACTGGGCGAATGCAGACATGCATGACAGCGCGGCGACGCCAAGGGAGAGAGTTAGGCTTTTGAGTTTCATGATGTTCCTCCTGAATTTGAGTTCGTTTATTTACTGCTCACCCTTAAGAGCGACGTTCGACGCTGGATTCCATCATCGAAATAAAAGAAAAGTGTTTTTCGAGAGGGAAGCTGAGCAGGTGTGGTTCAGCCCGCTCGAGTTGAACCAAAATCAAACCCTGAGACGAGACAAAACATAAGGTAAGATTGCGGGGTCATGGAGTCCTCCCCCGAACGCTGGCAAAGGCTCGAAGCCCTGTTTCATCAGGCTCTCGAATTAAAGTCAGAAGAGCGTTCCGTTTTTCTCGAAACGAATTGCGGCGAGGACCATGAACTGCGGCAGGAAGTCGAGTCGCTGCTGGAGTCTGCCGAGAAGCCGATGGAATTCCTGCAGAACCGCGTGGTCGAAGCTGCCCATCGGATGATCGCCGAGGAACGCCAAGAAATGCTTGCTCCCGGAACTGAGCTCGCCCACTACAAAATAATCTCCCAGCTCGGAGCCGGCGGCATGGGCGAGGTCTACCTGGCCGAGGACATGAAACTTCGGCGCCGTGTTGCCCTCAAAATGATTGTTCCGGAACTCGCTCTCGATGGCCGCGGGTTGCAACGCTTCGAACAGGAGGCACACGCTGCTTCCGCTTTGAATCATCCCAACATTCTTACAATTTATGAATTTGGCCAGGCGAACGGATTGCACTTCATCGCGTCGGAGTTCATCGACGGGGAGACTCTGCGGATGAAGATGGCGTCTGGCCGGCTTGAATTGAATGCCGCACTTGATATTGCCATCCAGATCGCCCGCGCCCTCGCAGCCGCGCACGACAACGGAATCGTTCATCGTGATATCAAGCCCGAAAATGTGATCGTTCGCACCGACGGCATCGTCAAGGTACTCGATTTCGGAATCGCCAAACTGAGCGAGCGCCGCGTAGGAGAGTCAGTTCGTCGCAGTGGCCTGACTTTGACCTCGTCCATTAGCGATACCGGAATGGTGCTTGGCACCGCCCGCTATATGTCTCCGGAGCAGGCCCGCGGACTGCAAGTGGATGGGCGCAGCGATATTTTCAGCCTGGGCTCGGTAGTATACGAACTCATGACCGGCCGGGCCGCATTTAGCGGCAATACGGCGAGTGATGTGATTGCTGAAATCCTGAAGGGGGATCCGCCCGCTCCGGTCGAGTTTGCTCCGGATGTGCCTTATGAGATTGAACGCATCATCAGTAAAGCGTTGCGCAAGGATCGCGATGATCGGTATCAATCCGTCCGAGACTTTCTGATCGACCTCCAGGATTTTAAGAAAGAGGCAGAGTTCCAGTCCAAGCTGCAAGGCACAGTTCGTCCGGACCACGTCAAAACAGGCTGGGGTACCCGGACGCCATCGCGAGCTGTACTTCCCGGGCGCTTCCCCGATCAACCGTCGCCGAGCCGAAAATGGATGTGGGTGCTGCCCCTGCTCTTGCTTGTCGCAGCCGCCCTGACTTACTTCTTAATTCGCAAATTCAATGCTTCACCCTCCGTCGACCACCCTCGCAGCCTGGCCGTCCTACCCTTCCGCAACATGAAGCAGGATCCGGAGACCGATTTCCTCGGATTCTCCTTGGCGGACGAGGTCATCACAAAACTCTCCTACGTGAACGCTCTAACCATTCGTCCATCTTCTTCGGTGGATAAATATCGCAACCAGGTCATCGATCCGAAGAAAGTTGCTGGCGACCTCAATGTTGACACTTTGCTCACCGGCAGTTTTATTAAAGATGGCGACGACCTCAGAATTACGGCTCAGTTAATCGACGTGAAACCTGACAAAATTCTTTGGCGCGAAGTTATCGACGTGAAGTACGACAAACTTCTGACCGTGCAAGATCGTGTCGCACAGCAAATCATCAAAGAATTGGAATTGAACCTGACGCCCACCGAGGCGGCGAATCTTAAGCCTGAGAAACCAATCAGCACCGCTGCCTACGAAGATTATCTAAGGGGCATCGATCTTTATTCTTTAAACGAATTTTCGGCCGCGATCGACATGCTGCAGAAGTCCACCGCCATGGCTCCCGACTACGCGCCCGCGTGGGCGCACCTCGGCCGCGCCTACACGACTAATGCCTCGCTCCAATTCGGCGGCCGCGAGGATTACGTGAAAGCCCAGGCCGCCTATGAAAAGGCGATCGCGCTCAACCCCGCGTTAGTTGAGCCCAGAATCTACATGGCAAATTTATTTACGGATACCGGCCGGGTTGAACAAGCCGTTCCCCTCCTGCGCTCGGCATTGCAAGACAGTCCCAATAACGCAGAGGCGCACTGGGAACTTGGATATGCGTATCGCTTTGCGGGAATGTTGGAGGAATCGGTCGTCGAGAGTGAGAAAGCGCGTCAGAATAATCCTCAGGTAAAAATTAACAGCTCAGCGATGAACAGCTATCTCTATCTTGGTCAATACGAAAAATTTCTGCAGAGTCTGCCCGTCAACGATTCGGTCTACATTCTCTTCTATCGGGGTTTCGCCGAATTTTACATGAACAATCGGAATCAGGCCGCCGCTGACTTCGATCGCGCTTTTGCGCGGGATTCCTCATTACTTCCCGCAATGGTCGGGAAAGCACTGAGTTACTCCATTCGGAACGACAACGCGCGCGGACTGCAACTCCTGGAGCAAACCGAGAACAAGATTGAAGAACGCGGTGTGACCGATGCCGAGGGAATTTACAAAGTGGCGCAGGCCTATGCGGTGCTGGGTGATAAAACTTCGGCGCTACACATGTTGCGGCACAGTATCGGAGGTGGATTCTTCTGCTATCCCTATTTTGAGCGCGATCCTCTGCTGCAAAGTCTGCGCGGCGATCCCGAATTTCAAACGTTGCTAAACCAGGCCCGCGACCGCCACAACCAGTTCATAAAGGAATTCTTCTAGCGATTGTTTTCTTACAGATTGTTTTATTATTGAATTGGAATTTTCGGCCTCGCGAGAAAAACCTCAGGCAGAGTGCTGCGTTAGTTCGCGATGCAACCACGCTTTCGCCATCTTCAAATCGCGATGCACGGTCGCCGGCGATACCTTGAGAGCTGCAGCCGCCTCGTCATAAGTGAGCCCACCGAAACACAATAATTCGATGATCTCGCTCTTACGCGGATCAAGAGCCGCTAACCGCTGGAGCGCCGCGTCGAGTTCCACGATGCCGCCGGTAGTTTGGGGGCCGATCATAACCGCTTCGTCGAGGGAAATCGTTTCCGCGCCACCGCCGCGCTTCTGTCGCCGGTTTCCCTTCGCATGATCGACCAGAATTCTACGCAAGAGCCGCGCCGACACGGCGAAAAAGTGGACTCGATCTTGCCACGGAACGTCCGCATCGACCAGCCGCAAATAGGCTTCGTGGACCAGCGCCGTCGCCCGCAGAGTATGGTCGGGGCGCTCAGAACGCAGGCAGATCGATGCCAGCTTGCGCAACTGCTGGTACACCACCGGCATCAGTTCGTCCAACGCCTCTTTGTTGCCGCCGCCCCATTCTTTCAAAAGACGCGTGACCAGTTGTCGCTCGCCGGGCTCTTCCGTCATATGCGCCTCATGAAATTTCAATTCCAGGTTCCCGCCCGGAACCTGCAGAAATCCGCGCCAAGGTTCGCGCCTGATTTCGGACTTAAAATATGCCGCTTAGAAGCAGAGGACCATCCGCGGGAGCGACGATTTTGTGGTTGGATTATAACCCGGATTTTCTCGCGGACATCTTGGCAACCCGCATACTCCAATACGAACGCGCTTTTCTGGCGTTACGCGTGCGTAGATGTCGACAACAAGTTACTGGTACGTGAAAGTCAGGTTATCCAGGTACACAGTGTACGGCGATTGCTCGTAGTTTCCATCCATCTGGTAATTTGCGGTGACGCCATACCAGCCCGGCGCGGCTCCCGGATTGTAGGTCTGATTCAGCTCGCTGGTCACGCCATTCAAAGTGATCGACTGGTACAGCAACTGATTATTCGAAGTCCGCTGCACCTGAATCGTCAGGTGATTCCACGCGTTGCTGTTGGGGTAACAGGCCACTCCGGTAGGAACCCAGTGCTGATTGATGTTGTCCCAGATATCCCATTCATTCCCGCCCGCAATGCGGCATTCATGTCCCCAGATAAAGCCCTGATTATCGAAGAACTGGTTCAGGTCAAACTCGACCGCCTGTGCAAGCGCCAGGTCGGTCCCATAGAAATACACGTCGTAAGAAAAACTATGAAGTGTGGGGACGATTGTGTGATTCGTGTCGGGCATACCTTGCGAAGAGAAGTCCCCAATCAAGTGGTTGTTAAACAGAACGTCCCAGTAAGGGCCGGTTCCGCCAATGTTAAATTGCGCCGCCGATCCCGAAAGAGAAGGGGACGCAATTCCTTGTTCCATGGAGAACGTGATCTGTGGACCGCAGGGGTTGCAGTCCACGAAATCCGGTGGACCCTGACCCGCTTCGCCCCAACCCGCGCTGGATTGCAGGTTTGAAAATTGACTGGCTGGGCTATTCGCCACCGTAATCTGTAAAGCTTGCTGTTTCGAGAGTCCCTTGGAATCCGAAACCAGGACGGCAAAGCTAAAGTCTCCGCTTGCCGAAGGAGTGCCCGCGAGCGTTCCCGAGGCGGTTCCGAGAAGTACGCCGCTGGGCACTTGGCCGGACGCTACGGAGAAGAGGTAAGGCGGCGTTCCGCCGCTGACGGTAAGCGTCGCATTGTAAGCCGCGCCCACCGTGGCTGCGGGAAGTGTGCCGGAAATGGATAGTCCTGGAGCAGGTGCACCACCGTTGCCGGAAGCGCCAACTCCTCCGCATCCACTTAACGACAAAGTCGATATCGCTAACAGCATCAAAGAGAAGATGGCAACGAGAGCAGGACGCTGCGAGGTTGTCGTTTGGTTCGATTGCTTCTTAGGTGCGACATAGCGTAACCGGCAGTGCATTCATCAACCTCTCGAGGGGTTCAAGAGGGCACTCAAGCGAGTCCCTAAGTCGGACTCTATCCAGTGCATGGCGATGCAACCAGATTACGAATGGCATAGGCACAAACTGGTCGGAAGGGCATTCAGCGGAGGTGCGAAAAGCTCGACCAGCGTTCAAGCACCAGTCACGCGATCTACGCTATGTCTCGGCAGACGTTATAATCGGCGCTATTCATGGCCTTCACCTCTGGCACGAAGCTAGGCCCTTATAAGATTCTCGCGCCGCTCGGTGCGGGCGGAATGCGCGAGGTTTATCAGGCGCGTGACACACGCCTCGACCGCACCATCGCCAGCAAAATTCTTCCCTCCCATCTATGCGACGATCCAACCCGCCGCGAGTGCTTCGAGCGCGAAGCCTATACCGCCTATTACCAGGTATCGAGCTTGTTCGTGTCCGAGGGGAAGTAAAACCGTCGGCAATTGCCCATTTGCCCAGCAGCAAGTACGATTCGTATCAGGATTGGGTTCGGATCGGCGTGTACGTTTCGGTAAAGTTTCCTTCAATGAAGAAATTTCCCAAGAAATCCCGCAGCCGCAACGCCAAGCCCACTCGGACTTCCGCTCGCCCACCCTCGCCCCGAGAAACTTCGAAAACCAAAGACAACCGCCGCAAGCCGCGGTTCTCTCTCAACCTCTCCATTCTCTACGAAGACGATGCCCTGATCATCATCGACAAACCCTCCGGACTTCTCGCCGTCCCCATCCCAGGCTCGCAAACTCCATCGGCCTGGTCGCTGCTCGCCGAACGGCTGGAGAAGAAAAAACAGAAGGCTCTGATCGTCCATCGCATCGATCGATTCTCTTCCGGAGCGCTTCTGTTCGCAAAAACCGCTGCCGACCGCGCCGCGTTAGTCCGCCAGTTTCTCGACCACACCCCCGAACGCCACTACATCGCCGCCCTGCGCGGACGCGTCGAACTCAAGTCGGACACCCTGGTTCATTATTTTCGTAAGGAAGGAATGTATCAGCAGTTGCGTTCCGCAAAAGATCCGGAAGCCACTCGCGCCGAACTGCGCTATTCCATCGATCGTCTCTTTACCAACGCTACCCTCGTAAAGATCGAACTCGTTACCGGATTACAAAATCAAATCCGCGCTCAATTCTCCGCCCTCGGCCATCCCGTAATCGGGGACAGAAAATTCCATCCCGCCGAAGCCAACGAAACACGTATCGATCGTGTGGCTCTTCATGCCGCCCATCTCAAGTTCGTTCACCCGCGCTCCAAGAAACTTATCTCGGTCGACTGCAAACTTCCGCCCGATTTCAATCACCTGATCCGCGAACTATCCCGCCCAGCCTAGTCAGAATAGCGACTTGTCCATGTTCGGCCTATCAATGAATCTTCGGAGAATCCGCATCCGCCGCCTTCTCGTCATCCGCATGAATGACCCCATCATCCTCCGCGTAGAACGACCGGTGCTCGCTGTCCATCTTGTTCGGCGTCATGGTCAGCACAAACCCGTCATGGTGGGATCGAAAACTAGCCGTGTAGTCCCCCCGCTGCATGGTTTGCGACATTCGCTTCGTGAAGGATCCGGTCCCCGCCAGGGCCGGTAGAGTCTCCGCAAACTTGTCATGCCGTTTCTTATAGGCATGCTGCGCCCGCAACACCGTCCTCATATAGCCCAGCGCCTGCGCTTCTGACTCTGATCGCGCCGGATCACCTGGAAACTTCGGCTGATACCCCGCCGCCGGTTGCGCCGGAGCCTGGGCCAGTGCCATCCCCGCAGCCATCACGCTTATGGCCAATATCCCCGCATAAAACCGCTCCAATCGCCGTATGGTCACTCAAACACCTCCTCCACCTGCCTAATCCGAGGGGTTACCCCCGTAATTTGTTCTGCTTGGCAATCGTTTCAATTCCTTGCTGGATCAGGCAAGCTCTTATAGGAAGCAATCCTAACAGGGAAATCTTGATGAAACCTGCCGTAGCCAGAAAACCGCTGATTCGTGTTGCCGTGGTGGAAAGTGATCCACTGCGTTTCGTAGGGTTCCGTGCGCTCTTCGATACCGAGCCTGATCTTGAGCTGGTCTCCGCCTCGCTCGCCGATTTGGGCCAGTTGGAAGCCATCGATCTCGTACTCCTCGGCAACCGTGGCGGGCAGAACCTCTACGACATTATGGCTAGCATGAAAGCCGTTCGCCCTGACTTGCGAATCATCGTCACCGGTTCCGGTATGGACGACGAAAGCGTTCTCAAAGCCATCGCCGCCGGTGCCAAAGGATATGTTGACGAAGCCGCTTCCCCGGCCGAGTTCATCCAGGCCCTTCGCATCGTCCATCAAGGTTCTGTGTGGGCTCCGCGCCGCGTGCTTTCTACGTTCATCGAGCGCGTCAGCGCTTCTCCCGGCCGCATCTTCCCAGCCGGCCGCATCACCTTCACCGACCGCGAGAAAGAAGTTCTTGAGATGCTGGTAGCTGGACGTTCGAATAAAGAAATTGGCTCCGCCTTGGGTATCGAAGAGCGCACTGTTAAAGCGCACGTTGCTAAGCTGATGCGAAAAGTAGGCGTCCAAAATCGCATCGCCCTCTCGGTCCATGCCATCACCCACTCTCTAGTGACGGCAAAATAGGAAGTGCAGGCCAGCAGAACTTACTCTTGTTTCGAAAGGGCGCAGCTTTAGCTGCGCCCTAGCATTCAAAAGAATCAATAGGGCTTTAGCCCCAGGGGCGAATCGGACAGCGCAAGTCGCCTTTCTTCTCTCTAATCCTTACCGCTGACTCGAACCAACCAGCGCTCTCCCCGGAAACACTTCCGGCACAATCTTGCCCTCATCGACAACCACCGTTCCTCCGACCAACAAATAATGCACACCTAAACTCGGTTCCATCGGGTGCTGAAAAGTCGCGCGGTCGGTGATGGTCTTCGCGTCGAACACCACGATGTCAGCGTCACTGCCCTCCTGCATTCTGCCTTTATACCGTGCCTCGGGAGTGGACCGCTCCAACATCTCGGCGGGCATTAGCGTCATTTTGCGGAGCGCATCCATGAGTGTCAGCGTTCCTTTTTCGCGCACATATTGAGCCAGCACGCGCGCGTAGGTTCCCGCATTGCGCGGATGTCCTTCCGCTCCATCGCTCGCGATCATCACCAGAGGATGGGGAATCACTTCGTCCACGACCTGCTGCGTATTCGCGTAAATCAGCACCCATTGCGGCTTCGAGGAATTGTGCAGCTCTTCAAAACGCTCTTTCGTGAGGTGCTCCCCGCTGTCGGGAAGCACGAGTTCGTTATACGAGATGCCCAGTTTCTCCTGCCACCCGGGATTGAAAAGCGCCGAGTTGATGGCCGTCATGCCCGCAATATAAGGGTAAGCCTCGGTCGTCACATCGAGCCCGCGGGCGCGCGCTCCCTCGACCATCGACAGACATTCGAGCGAATCGTGCAGGCACGTACTATTGATGTGCACGATATGCAACGATGCGCCACTGATCGCAGCCGCTCCAATCACCTCGCTGACCGCCTCGATCGCCGAGCCCGGCTCGACGCGCCCCGCGCTGCGCATATGTGTGTACACCGGTACATGGCGCTCGGCCGCCAGCCGGAACATGTCAACCACTTCCAGGCGACTCGCTCCGGGTGTGTATTGAATGCCCATCCCGATGGCGAGGGCTCCGGCGGCTAACTCGGCCCTCAAACGATCTTGTATGCGCGCAATTTGTTCGGGAGTGGCAGCCTGATCGGTTGCCGTCCCACTCTTCGGCAAAATCTCTCCGCTCGGCAGCGGTGCGCCGAATACGAGCGCGCGCGCCGCCACATGACTGGCCGACGTTCCGTAATTGATCAGCGAATGGCCCTCTTTGGATTTCAAAAAATCTCCGACATCGGGAGCGCCGATTTCCAGTTCGAGCGCCGACGTTACCCCGTCCATGGCCTTGACGCGCTGGCTGGCAAGATCCTGCCCATGCTGATGCAAATCGATGAAGCCGGGAGCGACGACCAAACCGGCCACAGAAATGACGCGCCGCCCACTCAGCGTGTCAGGCGAGATCCGAATAATCTTGCCATCGCGGATTCCAACATTGCGCACCGCATCGAGCCCCGTCTCGGGATCCATGACGCGCCCGCCTTCGAGCACCAGATCGTATGCTTGTTTGGACTTCTGCCCCGCAATCGCTCCACTAAACAGAAGCAGACAACAAAGACTGAGAATTCGCTCGCGCATAGGGCTCCGAAAAAATCATCGTCGAGATGTACAGGGTTGAGATGAACGTGATTTCAAGGTCTTCCTTGGTGCACCTTTGTGGCCTTGGTGGTTGACGCTTTTGCAAATTGAGCCTCTACCTGAGCCACTACCAACGACCGATGATAGCAAGCGCCGCCCGCAGTAATTGCTATAATCGTTATCTGCGGTGGGAGTAGCTCAATCGGTAGAGCATCGGACTGTGGCTCCGACGGTTGCGGGTTCAATTCCCGTCTCCCACCCCAATTCTTCAGTGAGCTGCAGACCTTCCGTGCCCTTCCCGCGCTGTAGAGCCATCTGAACTTTTTTTCCTGCGCGCTTCGCAAGTCTGAGGGAACTGTGTCGCCATACGCCGCGGCGGTTGTGATGTGGAATGCCACATCACCCCCTGCTGCAGACCAATCGGCGAGCCCAGCGCATATAGACTGTCGTTGTTAGCGTAATGGCGATTTTTCAACAACAATCAATGAGCCGACGAGGGTGGGCCTATTTGATCGCTTCGCTGCTTCAAAACCTGCACGGGTGCAGGGGCAGCCCTCCACAGAATAACTTTGTAGTGGTCATCACCATCCAGACCATCATCGCTGAGCGAATTCAGGTTGCCGTAATAGACCCGTGCTCGGTAAGAGCCCGGCAAGACATCAATTCGAGCAGCGTCTGGGAAATAATCGGTGCAGCCAGCGATCACCACACGACCGGATGACACCTCAAAGGAACATTCGTTCACGTGGTCCCACGCAGCTACGTTTGCGTCTGGCTCGCCATCGGTGACCTCCACCATGACGGGGACATTCATGTTGCGAACTGTACCGACTCCGATGGTTCCCGGCGCGACTGCTAAGAGGCGGTTCACGGCCTCCGGGGTCCAACTTTCGCTCAGATTGCCCTTGACACTCTCATCTTGGAGATAGAACTGGAAGTAGTCGGCAAACAGCGTGTATTCAAATCTTTGCATCATCGTTAGTGTAACCGCGATGTTGCAACAATGACCGATGCAACTAGATTACGAACCCTTCCGAGGCAACTCTTTCCCCCAGTTGTCCAACCGTTTTTTCGCATATCCGGCTATCGTCGGATTGTTGCAATTGCGAGGCGCGTTAGCGCTTGATGAGCTGCGGGTGTGCCAATGTCTGCAAGTGCCCAAGTACACTTTCGCGCAAGGCCGAAATCCTTGTCATACGCCAAGTACTCATGGAGCGAAAACCGGTTGGAGAACGGAGAATGCTTGGAAGACCGGAGACTCCGTCAACTCTGGATTCCGTGCAAGGATCGCAGATTCAAGACGCTCGGTCGCCTCGATTTGCGATTCAGTCGGCGGTCGCTGCATCGGGTCAGTATAGTTGACTCAAATACTCGATTTCACCAGTCGAGAGTTCGGCCCTTTGTAGTTAGTGCAATGGAGTTTTCGCCAACTACCGCAATCGAGTAACAATAAACATGATGGCCGAGTACAGCAGCAACCCGAGAACTCCCGCGCCAGCAATGCTTTCCAGACTAAGCCAAATTACATAGGCGGTGGTATTGGGGACAGCGCCAACTCTGCGCCACGCCCGATTAAAGTAGCCGATCAGAGCGATTGGAGTCGAAATAAGGAACGTCACATACCCGGCGGCCACAATTGCCTTCGTGGCAGGATGGGCTTGTGCGTGGGAACCGAGGTTTGGCAAGATCAGTGCGGCAATCCAGAGGAATGCGAACCACGCTAGAGCAACCCTGCCGAGTGTCAGCCGAGATAGCATTTCGTGGGTATGATAACTCGGGTCGTTCGCAGCTGTCGCTCACAGGCGATTCGCAGACAAAAAGCCCCGCCTCAGGGGTCAATTAGTGAAATCGCGATGTTACGCTAACTCCAGCCTGACGCTACGGCATTTGCCCGTCGATCTTACTGAGCGGTTTCGATTTCCGACAAATACTCCAACGCCGTTTTACACAGTTCGGCACTCTTGCCTTTTGCGGCCCCAAACAGAACTGCCTGCGCTTCTGCCGCATTCCCCGAGCGCATCAGAGCCGCACCGAAGAAAACTTGAAGGCGCTGCTTGTCTTCCAATTCGCTTCGCTCGAATATTTCTCTGAAAATCGAGACTGCTTCGCTGTACCGCCGCGCATCGACCAGAGCACAACCAAGTCGGGAGCCTAGCTCCAACGCGAAGTCTTCGTTCTCCGGCTGCACAAGTAGATCGTGATATTCCGATTTCAACTCCGCAAACTTCCTACAAGCCAGATCGTATTTCTTCTCTTGGGCGTACAGACTGGCCTCGGAGAGCGCGACTTGAGACATCACTGCTCGATCCACCTTTGCGTATGTCTTGGCCACTTCCAGACGCTCCCGTGATTTCGGGACATTTTGAAGCTGAGCATAACAACTCGCTTCGCCCAAGACGATGGCCGCCCGGTCGCTGTCTGTCTCAGCATCTTGCATGAGAGCCGAAAGAACCGCGAGGGCTTTAAGGTTATGGCCGTCTCGGCTCTCTTGAAGCGCGGACTGTACTAGATTCCAATCTACAGGCAAGACTTGAACTCCTGAATTGGAGCGAATGAACGCGGCATTATGATAACTGACGAGAAAAGGCGTGACTTTTTCTACAGCCACAAGCCATTACGTTGACTGAGAATTTGAGGCCCGTAATAATCTCGTGCCGTGAACGCGTGGTTTCTAATTCTCGTCTCCCACCCTGGGAAACATTTCTGCGTTTGTAAAAGTTTTCTCTCTCTCAGCCATTCTTATCCTCTGTAGATCCCTTATCCATCCGATTCGTGCCAGACCGCGCAGATGTCCTCAGCAAAATTGCCTGATTCGCACTCAGCGCTGTCCTCCCAAGTAAAGGGGGAAAGCACTGGGAGTTCTGAGTCGGACCTCAGGGCCGCGTGGAGGGCGCCTTCGAGGCCGAGAAAATGGTGGGTCTCTCTCGAGAGAGTTCATCTCACAAAATCCTCCGCTGGTCGGAACAGAAGCTAAACATCTTCCAATCAATAAGATAGCGAATCTTGCAGACTTATCTCGCGGAACATGAAAGAAAATTCTTGCTCTTTTCGTAGTGTTGTAGTTAACTACAACAGTAGAACGTCAATTAAGCGCTACACGGACGAGCATTGCTCGACCGACGAATGAAGCTGGGTTTTGATCAAAGTCGAAAAAGAACCGCAAGGAAAGAAAAAAAGGAGAACACCAAAATGAAATCACGCATTGCAACGTCGCTTCCGCACGCGGTCCTATTCGCGCTGCTCGCCGCCACCGCTTTCGCACAGTCGGACTCCCAAAAGTCCTTCGACCAGATGAAAACTCTCGCAGGCTCATGGCGAGGCCGTGTGACTACGGTCCCACCAATGTCCGAGATGGGGAATGGCTCCGACACTGAGGTCACCCTGCGCGTGACCTCCCGCGGCAATGCCATTGTTCATGAGATGAAGGCATCAGGAACGGCGGACGATCCGGCTCGCTACGATCATCCCGTCACCATGTTTTACCTGGACAGCGATCGCCTGCTCTTGACGCACTATTGCGATGCCGGCAATCGGCCTCGCATGGTCGCTCGGACCTCGCCCGACGGAAAAACCGTGGAATTTGATTTCCTCGACGTTGCCGGCGATCTGCAGTACGGACACATGCAGCACGCCATCTTCAAGGTCATCGACGCCAATCATCACACCGAGGATTGGACCTACCTGATGCCTGGCGACAAACCAATGCAGGCGCATATGGACCTGCGGCGTACCAAGTGACGCCGATTGCTCAGCCATGTATCGTGAGAAAGCCGAGGAGGCGCGGCGGTTCGGTGCCGCTCGATAGCCGGTGCGTGCCATCTCTCGCGCCTCGCTCGTAATGTTTGGAACACCCTATGGATCGTGAGTGGAACGACAGTCAGCCGATTTACCGCCAGCTTCGCGACCGCGTCGTCGCGATGATCCTCGACGGCGTGCTCAAGGAGGGTGATCCTCTGCCGTCCGTGCGCAATGTCGCGGCGGAATATCGGGTCAATCCCCTCACCGTTCTCAAGGGCTATCAGGAGCTGGTGGATGAGCAACTGGTCGAAAGTCGAAGAGGTCGCGGCATGTTCATCAATGCAGGCGCGCGCAATGTGCTCTTACGAGGCGAACGCCAAAAATTTCTTGCCGAAGAATGGCCCCGTGTCTATGCCAACATTCAGCGCCTTGGTTTGACTCCCGAAGAGCTGCTGGACGCCACCCGGAATCAGCCGTCATCTCCTGCCAATGCGATATCTTCTCCGAGCACAACGTCGCCTGCCGCACCAACGGATGCATCTTCATCGAACGTTCCAGAGAAGGAACCGAAACCATGACCGTGATTGAAGCACGCGGACTTCGCAAGGCCTTCGGCGCAACCATCGCGCTCGACGGCATCGATTTGCGTATTGAAGAGGGCCGCATAGTCGGACTCATTGGCCCCAATGGCGCCGGCAAAAGCACTGTGCTGAATGCGATTCTCGGCCTCATCCCGTATCAGGGAGAACTGAAGGTACTTGGGCGCGACCCCTGGGCGGAGCGCGATCAACTCATGCGCGATATCTGTTTTATCGCCGATGTTGCCGTGCTGCCGCGCTGGATGCGCGTTTCGCAAGCGCTCGAATATGTTGCAGGCGTCCATCCGCGATTCGAGCGCGCTAAGGCCGAGGCTTTCCTCGCGAAAACGACAATTACCCCCGCCCGCAAAGTCAGAGATCTGTCGAAGGGTATGGTTGCTCAGTTGCACCTCGCTCTGGTCATGGCGATTGACGCAAAATTGCTCGTGCTCGACGAGCCCACCCTCGGCCTCGACATCCTGTATCGCAAGCAGTTTTATGATTCCCTGCTGAACGACTACTTCGATCGCAGCCGCACCATCATCGTGACCACCCATCAAGTGGAGGAGATCCAAAACGTACTCACGGATGTCATGTTCATCGATCGCGGCCGCATCGTACTCGATTGCAGCATGGAAACATTCGAGGCGCGTTATGTGGAAGTGACCGTGAACCCCGACCGGATCGCAGCCGCGCGGGCGCTGAAGCCAATCTACGAGCGTCCGGTATTCGGCCGCAGCATTCTGCTTTTCGATCTGACGTTCGAGCGTCTCGATCGTCAGCAACTGGCCGCACTTGGCGAGTTGCACACGCCGAGCATTGCCGACTTGTTCGTTGCAGTGTTAGGCAATCCACTTGGACAGCGAACAGTGAACTCGCCTGGCCCTACGCCGAACCCTACCTGGAGCAGCCGATGAATACGCAATCAAACGTCACGCCCGAATCCTTCGACTCGCACCGGATTACACCCGCCGTGTTATCGCCGACTCGGCCTTTTTACTGGTCGGTCCGTCGTGAATTGTGGGAGTACCGTTCGATCTACATCGCGCCGCTGGCTGTGGCCGCCGTCACGTTGTTCGGCTTTCTGATCGCAACCATTGGCCGTGCTATGTCGGTGCACGACCCGGCGCGAAGGGCCGCTGTGCTCGAAGACTCGAACGGTTTCGCCGCCCTTATGATCATGGGCACCGCTTTCGTCGTCGGAGTGTTCTACTGTCTCGAAGCGTTGCACGGCGAACGTCGTGACCGAAGTATCCTTTTCTGGAAGTCGCTGCCGGTTTCCGATCTCACAACAGTACTTTCGAAGGCAACCATCCCGCTGGTCGTTCTCCCCTTGCTCTCGTTCGTGATTACTGTGGTTCTGCAGTTCATCATGCTGCTGCTTAGCTCGGCGGTGCTGCTGGGAACCGGAATGAGTGTCGCGCCCCTGTGGACGCAGGCGTCGTTTTTCCAGATGTCAATGATGCTGCTCTACCACCTCTTCGCCGTGCATGCCCTCTGGTATTCACCTATCTATGGTTGGCTGTTGTTGGTCTCAAGTTGGGCACGGCGCGCGGCATTTCTGTGGGCAGCCCTGCCCTTTTTTGCCATCGGCATCGTAGAGAAAATTGCCTTCGGTACGGCGCACTTCGTTGGCCTGCTGCAATATCGGTTGAGCGGCCCTGAGGCATACACACTCACGGCGCGCGGTGGAGACGCCATGTCCACCGTCGATCCTGTAAGCTTTTTAGCGACCCCCGGTCTTTGGATCGGCTTGGCCCTCGCCGCCGCATTCCTCGCCGGCGCCGTCCGCATGCGCCGCTACCAGGGTCCGATCTGAGTTCGTAACGCCACCGGACCTTGCAGCGGGATATCTCCGAACTAAGACAGAGATACAGCTCTAGCGCAGATTGGCGTGAATGCCGAAACCTTCCGCAACCGCGCGAAGTCGCTTGTCCTTAGTCCACGGAAGCGTCGACGGATCGATTAAAACCCCCGGCTAACCGAGAAACTGCCGCATGCGCTCCGCATCACGAAATGCTTCTGTCCCGCCGCTGGCTGTGGTGGAAAATGCGCCACAAAGATTTCCGTATTCCAGGCACTTCCCGAGCTCCGCTCCGCGCAAAAACTGGAAAAGGAAACCCGCATCGAAACTGTCTCCCGCGCCCACCGGATCGATAACCGTCACGGGCGTGGCTGGAGCTGTAAACCGGCTTCCATTCTGGGTTGCGACAGCCCCGCGAGATCCCATCTTTATCACGACCGTACCCACTTTTCGAGCGAGTTGCGAGAGCGCCGCCTCAACGTCATCCGTTCCGGAAATTTTCATCGCTTCGCGTTCGTTGGGTAACAGAATATCGACCTGCGGCAAGATGTCGCCGAGCACCCCGCTCCAACGATCTTCAGGATCGTCATTCGTATCGAGTGATGTGGTCAGTCCCGCCGCCTTCATCCTTCGAAAGAGTTCCGCCACATGGGGCAGCAGTTCGCGCTGCAAGAATAACGATGACATGTGGAAGTGGCGTGCGGAAGCAAGGTACTTAAGGTCGAGATCTTCGAAGCGGAGCTCGGAAATCGTTCCGGGATAGGTAAGGATGTGCCGCTCCGGCCCATGCGGCACGATCAAAGTCACTCCAGACTTCGGACCGCGGACAACCCGGCTCAAGTCGACTGCTCGCTCGCGTAAGCGGTCCATCGCCATGGCACCGAAGGAATCG
>Ga0302278_10001467_pt1 | contig 28869 bp, 27 predicted proteins | sample III_Bog_N3_2_FD_194543 | JGI IMG/M metagenome (GOLD analysis project Ga0302278, IMG submission 194543) | Peat permafrost microbial communities from Stordalen Mire near Abisko, Sweden - III_Bog_N3_2 | ecosystem: Environmental > Terrestrial > Soil > Wetlands > Peat | place: Sweden: Abisko... | reverse complement strand
GGGCACACCATCGGCGGTGTCCTGCAGATCGCGCCATACGCGGCCTGAGCGATGATCGAGATCGGCAGCAATTTCGGCGAGCGCATCGCGCGCCAGAGCGGGAGTCCGCTCCCCGCTTCGAGCCGCCAGCATGTCTCCCAAATAGGAAGTTAGGCCTTCATACACCCAAAGCAAATCTGTCTGCATCGGGACTTCGTAATCCGGCGTCGCCAGGTCGTAGGGACGCCGGAACTTTCCATTCCACGAATGCACGAACTCATGTGACAAAAGGCCCGCCGAAGTCTTTCGACCATCTTCTTCAATCAGTGAGCGCTCATCGATGCGGCTGTCGTTCGATTCGTGATGCTCCAATCCAAAGTGCGCGACGTGATCGCTGAGAGTGAGCAAGAAGTGATAATCGCGATAGTGCCACCCGCCAAATAGAAGGCCAGCCTGCTTCACCAGATTGCGGTCATGCTCCCAAACTTCCTCGGGAGCATCGAGCGCTGCCACACTATCCGCCGCTAAATCCAGTTCTGCGGGAGGCCCATCCTCACCCGCCGAGAGCGGCACCACCTTCATGTATTGCCCCGCGAGCACTGGACCATCCACCAGCATGGTCAGAGATACGGGCGCAAAATGGATTTCGCTTCCATCTTGATTAGCAATCTTGAGCGAGGTGCCAAACTTCCAGCCTGGCGGCAGTTTTAGACTCGCGCTGTAAGTGAGTTGATCGGACCCATACCCGGCCGGATAGAGCAGCAGCGTGTTCCAACTCAGGATGTACAACTTCTCGGTCGCCGACATCCCGGAGCTGTAGCCCGGTTCGTAGGACGCGGGAGACGCGTAATCCAAGTCCGCGGTCACTTCTTTTACTCCCGCCGGAACCTCGACATGAAAGGTAAATCCGTCGAGCAAATCCCGGCGCCACTTCAACGTCCTGCCGCCTGCCGTGAACTTCAATCCAGTCAAATCCGTGATCGGGCCGGTCGGCCCATGCTCTCCGGGCAGCCATTTTGGATAGTAGAGCGTCAGGGTCCCAGACTTCGCGGGAATATGCAGCTGTGCATGAAACATCTTGCGTGGTGCATTGGAAGCATCGACTGCAAGCGTGATGGTCGGAGGATTGTCTGCGAGCGCCGAAAGCACGAGTCCGAGAAACCAAAAAGAAACTACGACTTTGACCCAACCGCGTGATCCCATTCCCCCTCCAGATTCTGCAGATCGTTTGTACAGCAGTGTGGATGGGGCAACTCGCCCATCGCACCCGGACCGTAGGACAATATATCAGCAGTCCGCAGCGCATCGCTTCGGCGGGCTTCCCGCTGGGATGCCCCTGCTATGATTCCGAAGTGTCTGCGCGCGGAAAATTTATTACCTTCGAAGGGCTTGACGGCACAGGCAAGAGCACGCAACTCGAAAAACTGGCGCGCTCGCTGCGGGCCCATGGTTTTTCGGTCACTGTCACCCGCGAGCCCGGAGGGACTTCGACCGGGGAAAAAATTCGCGAGGTCCTGCTGCACTCCGCGACAGCTGGACTTTCTCCGTATACCGAAATGGCTTTGATGTTCGCCTCGCGCGCTCAGCACGTTCACGAAATCATACTTCCCGCGCTGGCCGAAGGACGCATCGTCCTCTGCGATCGTTTCACGGATTCCACCGAGGCTTATCAGGGCGGGGGGCGGAAACTAGGCTCCAAGCCCGTTCTTCAACTTCATCAACTGATCTGCGGAAATTTGCAACCGGATCTGACGGTCTTGCTGGATAACGACGCGGCCTTCAGCGTGGATCGCGCTCGCCGCCGCAATGAGAAGCACAAAGCTCTCGGCTCCGAAAAAGAAAAAGACAAGAAAAAGGATCAGGGGAAAGACAAAGACGAAAACCGTTTCGAGCAAGAGAGCCGGGCCTTTTTCGGACGCGTCCGGCATACTTACCTGGCGATCGCCGCTCGCGAGCCGCAAAGAATGCAGGTGATTAATGCCAGGGGCACTCCGGCCGAGACACACGCGGTTATCATGGAACTGGTAAGAAAGAAACTCAAGATTTGACGGCCGAGTGGCCGGTCAGCACCTTTGGCATTTAGTCTTGAGCGAACGGCTAACGTGCAATAGCCGATGGCGATTCTTTTATGCCCTTTTCCGATTTTGTTGGTAATCCCGAAACGATTCATCTCATGCGCGACATGCTGGCGCGGAATCGCTTTCCCCATGCCGTCATTCTTTCGGGAGGGCAAGGGTCGGGAAAATACACGCTGGCTTTAATGCTGGCGCAAGCCATGAACTGCCTCGAACCGCCGGCCACCGAGGATGGGCTTCCCGATTTCTGCGGACGCTGCGGCAACTGCACGCGGATCGCGCAGTCCGCCAACCTCGATGCCCGCTTCGCCGAGGCCGTTGAAGCTCGCGAAAACCTGCGCGACTCGGACAAGAAAGAGACGCGACTCTTCGTCCAGACGCATCCCGATGTGCTGATCATCCCGCCTGATCCGCCGCAACTGATGATCAAGGTTGATCAGGTCCGGCACGTCATCGACACCATCTATTACCGGCCTGGCGAGGCGCGCGAACGCGTCTATATCTTTACCGCCTCGTCGTTCATGAAAGAGGCCGCGAACTCGCTGCTCAAAGTTCTGGAAGAGCCGCCTGAATTCGCCACCATTTTTCTGCTCACCGAAAATGCGGGTGAATTTCTGCCTACGATCCGCTCGCGCTCGATGACCTTCAACCTCGGAGCGATCGCCGCCGCCGAAATTGAAACTCGGCTGGCGAAACTTCGCCCTGATTGGAATCCGCGGCATCGCGCTCTGGTCGCGCGTCTTAGCGAAGGTGCGATCGGCCGCGCCTTGTCGTTCGATCTGGAGAGCTACATCGCCGCCCGCGCTCACGCGTTGGTTCTTTTGAAATCGGCATTGGGAAGTAGCGATCACACTGAACTGTTCAAGACGACGGAAACCTATCGCGCGGGCGCCGAGGGCCGCGCCAAGATCGACGCGCTGCTTCGTACGCTGTACTCGCTTCTCGAAGACTTGATGTTTCTAGAATCCGGCGCAGAAAAATTAGTCCGTAATACGGACATCATGGGCGAACTAAAAAAGCTTTCTGCAGCCGCGGATTTCGCCTGGCTGCAGCGCGCCTCCGAGGGATTGGCCGAAGTCGAGCGCGGCCTGCGCCGCAACCTACTCCGCAATCTGTCTCTCGATGCCTTCGCGACCGCGTTGGAACGAGCTTCTTAAGCCTTCGGCACTTGCGGCGCGGCGAAATTCAAGTTTCATTGAGGGAGTGGCGAAGGCCATCAGTTTGCCCGGTTTTGGCCGCCCGTGGCAGCTTCCACGAAAATTGTCAGTGCCCCAGCGCACATAACTCTGTCCGTACAAAATATTGTCATCCCTTGCCCTCTGTGATACCGTACCTGCAGTTCACACCTCTGGACCCACAATCACAGCGTAAGTGTTGTGGCATTCTGCCCGCCCAGCCGCATTTGGTGCGATTGCAGATGGTGCAATGCAGGTGGTGCCATGAAAGATGCACTCGACTCCATGCCAGCCGAACAATCCGCCGGTCCTGTCAACGAGCAAGAAGCGTTCGCGAATCGCAAACTGATTCGTCCGACTTTAACCCGCGCGAGCGCCGAGCACGCGCACAATAACCACGGCCATAATCACGTGCCCAGCGAACGGCGAGACAGTCACCGCGACAGAGATAGAGACAAAGACCGCGCGAGCAGCGCTCCGGCAAAAAAGGTTCCACCCACGGAGCAGACGAACGCCGAAAATTTTTATTATCAGAAACAGATGCAGTCGAAGACCCCCATGGTCGTCGTCCTGCGCGACGGAGAAGAAGTGCGGGGCTACATCGAGTGGTACGACAAACACTGCATCAAACTCAATCGCGCCGGTTCCGCGAATTTGATGATCTACAAACCGGCGATCAAATATATGTTTAAAGAAGGCGAGAACGTTCGGAAATAGTGTGGTGGCGAGTGAGTCGTTTCTCGCGCTCGCCGAGCCGAGAAACGTGGATCCTGGGTCCGAGTATGTGGATCGGGTCAGATAACTCCCGGAAAATCTGATTATCAGCGCTCCTTCACAGCCCGCTTCAGAACCCATTTTCTCAGTCGATCTCCACCCTCGTGGGAGCTCCGTTCTTCGCATCTTCCTCTACGTCCTAACCACCCTGTATATCGCTGGCACGGTCTTGGGTGGCATCGGGCTCGGTTGGATCGCGCTTCATCCCTATAGTCACCGCATCACCTCTGGAGAGGAACGCAATGCGCGAGCAGCGGCCCAGCAAGAGGGAGTTGAATTTCGCGATGCCGAGATTGTCGCGGAGGACGGCACCACTCTCCGAGCATGGTTTCTGCGCCCCGCCGAGCCGAATGGAAATGCGGTCATCCTTCTTCACGGCGTTTCCGACAATCGCATGGGAACATACGGATACGGCATGTGGCTGGTCAAGAATCACTACATGGTTCTTCTCCCCGATGCTCGGGCGCACGGCAATAGCGGCGGCGAACTGGCGACCTACGGACTCAAAGAATCCACCGACATTCACCGCTGGATCGACTGGATCGAAGCCAACGGACATCCGCACTGCATGTTTGGACTTGGCGAGTCGATGGGCGCAGCGCAACTCTTGCAGGCGCTCGCGACCGACACTAGATTCTGCGCCGTAGTGGCTGAATCACCCTTCGCCACATTTCGCGAAGTAGCCTACGCCCGCTTCGGCCGGCCATTTCACACCGGACCATGGCTCGGCAGAACATTCTTCCGTCCCGCGGTTGATGTAGGCTTCCTCTACGTTCGCTGGCACTACGGATTGAACATGGAGAAAGCTTCTCCGGAAAACGCTGTCGAACATTCGAGGGTTCCTGTGCTACTCATCCATGGACTCAACGACACGAACATTCCGCCCTACCACTCCGACATGATCCAGGCAAAAAATCCATCGGACATCGTGATTTGGAAAGTCCCGGGAGCGGTTCACACTGGGGCACACCAAGCCGCACCGGAAGAATTCGATCACAAAGTTCTGGATTGGTTCGCGTCGCACCCGTCGCTGCCCATGCAGTAAAGAGGAGCGCGTGGCCAATACGACGTCGTAGTGCTAAAGGCGAAGCCTCCGTGGGCTCGCGCTACAACCGTCACTTCCCTGCTTTCTCCAGGCTCTGCAATCGCACTTGCGCGTCAGCAAACTCCGGCGCAATCTTCAATGCTGCCTGGTACTCGACGACTGCAGCGGCTAACTCGCCTTTATCCTGCAAAACGCGGCCCTGCCAGTAATCCGCGGGCGCGGACGGCGCAACCTGTGCGGCTTGGGCAAAGTCCTGGAGTGCGGCGTCAAGTCTTCCGGAGTCGTACTCGATCATTCCGCGGCCAATCAAACTATTTTGCTCTTGTGGATTCGCCGAGATCGCCTGGGTAAATTGTGCTGCAGCCTCATCCTTGCGGCCAGTCTGGCTGAGCAACACTCCCAAATTGTTGTGACTTTGTGGCGCTTCCCGCTGGTCCGAGGCATAGCGCGCGGCGAGCTGATATTCGGCAGCCGCTTTTTCTAACTCATTCTCGCGGTGCCAGAGCATTCCCAGGTTGTAGTGCGCTGCGGCGAGAGTTGGCATCAACTGGATGGCGCGCTCCAAGTGCGCCTGCGCCAGGTCGGGACGCCCCATCTCCATCAATGCCGAACCAAGATTCCCCTCCGCAATCGGATTCGCCTGCGTCACTTCAATCGCGTGGGTGAACAAGGCGTAACTGTTTCGCCAATATCCAATCTGTATATGCGTGGCCACGGAACAGGCCAGCAACACCGCCGATGCGACTGCGACTTGCGCCGCGCGGCTCAGTGAAAAACGATTCGCAGCTGCCGAAGCCAGCCAGACGGCGATGACGAACAATCCCCAAAGCGGAATGTACGCGTAACGATCGGCCCAGGCCTGCCGTCCCACTTGCACGATTCCGATGACGGGAACAAGCGTTCCGAGAAACCAAAGCCAGCCCACCATCAGATATCGACGATGCCGCAAGCGCCAAAACAGAGCCGTAATGCCGATCAGGACTACGGCCGCGGCAACGACCTTCCAGAGTTCGAGCGAGGCTTCGGGATGCGGATAAAACACCGCCAGCCGCGAGGGCCAGACCGCTTTCTGCAAATAGATCCAAGAGGAAAAGATTGCGTTCTTGCAGCGAATCGGCAGCGGCAGGAGCTGATCCGAGCCAACCGCGCCGCCCGCGCGTTGCGCGTAGACCGTGATCACAGCACTACCTACGGACAATAAGAAGAGAGGAATTTTTTCGATCGACAGCCGCTCGAACGAAGTCGCGGGAAATCTTTGTAGTGGCCAGAAATCGATCAGCAACAAAGCAAAGGGCAGCGTGATCGCCATGGGCTTCGCTATCAGCGCCAGCGCGAAAACGATTGCCACCAGCAAATACCGGCCGGCGCGGGGCCTCTTCGCATACCAGCCATAGGCACCCAAAGCTAAAAGAAAGAAGAAAGTGCAGAGGACGGTTTTCCGCTCTGCGATCCAAGCGACTGACTCCACATTCAGCGGATGCGCCGCAAACAACGCCGCCACGACTGCGCTGCGCCCGGCAAATCCCGTAGCCTTCGTTAGCAACAAAAAGAGCAAGACGACATTGACCGCGTGCCAAAACACGCTCTGGGCATGATGTCCCTCGGGAGACATGCCGAACGCTTGCACATCCAGCATGTGCGAAATCCATGTCAGCGGGTGCCAGTTGGCTTCCGCGGTCGAAGCAAAAGCCCACGCCAGCGACCTGGCGGTAAGGCCCTCCGCCACCTGCGGATTTTGAGTTACATAAGCAGGATCATCGTAGTTTACGAATCCATTTTTGAGCGCGGGAACATACAACGCGGCCGTTCCGAAAAACAGCAGCAGTCCGAGGAGCGGCGTTCGCATTCGACGATTCGGCACAATTATTTTTTAGCAGGGGCAGGGCGCGGGGGATAGTCCTCGGTTGGTGCGGGAAGTAAGAGCGAAGCTGCAGGGAGGGAACTAGGGTGCGCCAGCGCTCGCCTCGAGTTGATCGAGCCGCTGGTTCAGCAAGCGCAAATCGTCGTCCAACAAACTAGGGGCCGACAGATCAATTTCCAGAAATTGCCGCAGCAACTCCGCTGGTGGCCTGTCGAATCCGTTCTTCAATAGAGACAGGTAGCGGGGCACAAACCACTCTCGTCTCGTGGTATAGAGTTGGTAATACTTCAGTGCGAGCAGCCCTCCGTAAACATAGTTCACGTCGTACAGCGGATCTTCACACATCAGCGCAACCATTGCCCAGCGCGTCTTCAGCTCGGGCGTTGATTGCGGGAACTGGGAGAATCGACTGTCAATCTGCAAGGTCAAGCGATCGAGGTCATCGGCGTTGCGCACGGTGCCAGCGGCGACTCCGTCGTAAATCGCCTGCTCCAGAAGGGCGTCTTGCGCGCCATAAAATGCGTCCAGCCCCTTGATGCCCAGCCAGCGCTCAAGATAGTAGCGCTTCGATGCAGGAGAAGCGGCATGCTCGGCCATAAAGTCGGCGAGCACCAGCTCGTTGAATTCCGCGAAAGACTCGAAGAGGAAAGACGGGCCGTGATCGTATGCTACCGGAACGCCGCTCTTGGTCATCAGTTGACGGTGCACTGCGTGTCCGCCCTCGTGTGCAATGACCGAAAGATCTTTGAAGGTTCCGTCATAGCGCCCGAAGAATAAGATGCTCGTGTTGCCGCTCGATCCGATCGAGAAGCCGCTACCGTAGCGGTTTGGCGCGCCTCCGGGAACGATGTCGGCGCGTCCATTCGCAGGGTCGAGCAGGGCGTCGAATTCCGCCTGATACTCGGAGCCCAGGCCCGCAAAGGCCTGGTGGTAAATGCCGCGCGCCTCTGCGAGCGAAGTGATCGGGGCGACGAATCCCTTTATCGGAGCAGTTACGTCCCAGGCGCGTGGTCTTGCGTCGGAGCGCGCTAGTCCGCGAGAACGGATCGTCTCATAGCGCTTCGCAATCTCTCCATGCTGCGCCATCGACTCGAGCAGCTTGCGCGTGTCGTCAGGCCTGCTGTACATGCTCTCGTACTTCCGCGCGGGAGCGTCCGCATAATGATGGGTCTTCGCGAGGAGGTCCTGCGCCTTCACGGTATGCAGCAGAGCAAACGAGAGCAGATCGCGCTGGCTGGCGTATCCCGCCAACCGCTTTTTAAATCCTTCTTCGCGCACACGCGGATCGGGGTCGACGGCAATCAGATTGCGCTGGCGAACGACATCCAGCGGCCCCGGCCCCGTTTGCACGGTGCCAAAAGAAATGCCGCCCACGATTTGTTCGTACAAATCGTATTGCCAGTCGCCAATCTCGGGCCCGAAGCGATCGAGGAAAGCCTGTTCTGGTCCCGGTAGCAGATGGGGCGCGTCGCGCCGAATATCGGAGAGCGCAAACCGGTACGACGCCAGGGCGGGTTCGGCATCGAGAAACGTATTCAGGCGGTCTTGCGGGATCGCCAGAATTTCTGGATTGAGAAACGCTGTCTTCGCGTCAACATCTGACTCGAGCGTTTGATCGTCCTGGCAGGCCACGTCTTGTCGATTTTGCGAGCAGCGCAGATGGAGATAACCTTCATGCCTGGCAAATAGTATCTTGACCGCGTCGTACTGTTGCAGCGCACCGAGTAACTTCCGCGCAGAATTGAGCTGACCCTGAAACTTATTCAGCACACTGAGCGCGGAGTTCAATTCGGCGCGTGCGGCAACTTCATCCGCGGGAGTTTTGAAGTAGTAGCGCGCCAGATCGGCCGAGATGCCGGAATAAGGAGGCACGGAGGCGCTGACGGGGGATTGCGCGTGAAGAAATGTTGCGAAGCCGAAGGCGAGGCAAAAAAGCACCCAGTCCGCGCAATGCCTCATCTCAGCCTCATTCCGCATAGACGGACAGCTCGGAATTTCGATAGCAAGTGCGCGGATCGATCCCTTACAATTTCGGCAACACAATTCCCCTTTGCGATTGGTACTTGCCTTTGCGATCCTTATAACTGGTCTCGCAAACTTCGTCTGACTGAAAGAAGAGGATCTGGCAGAGTCCTTCGTTGGCGTAGATCTTCGCTGGAAGCGGCGTGGTGTTCGAAATTTCCAGTGTGACGAAACCTTCCCACTCGGGCTCAAACGGAGTGACATTCACGATGATGCCGCAGCGCGCATAGGTTGATTTGCCGACACAGATTGTGAGCACGTCGCGGGGAATCTTGAAATATTCGACTGACCGGGCGAGGGCAAAGGAATTCGGAGGCACGATCGCGACATCCGCATTCACGGTGATAAACGAGCGCTCGTCGAAGTGCTTGGGATCGATGACAGTGCTGTTGACGTTGGTAAAAATCTTGAACTCGTCGGCCACGCGCAGGTCGTATCCGTAACTGGACACGCCGTAAGAAATCACACCCGTACTCACCTGTTTTTCGGAGTACGGATTAATCATGTCGTGCTCCTGCGCCATGCGCCGGATCCAGCGATCACTCTTGATCATGAAACCCCTTTTCAATTTGGTAATTGGGTAATTTTGTAATTTGGCAATTGAAAAGCGGATCGCACTAGAGGCAATTCGTGCCACGACGGTTTTCAAATTACACAATTATCAGACTACCAAATTACACAATTTCTCTCGGCTGGTGCCAGCCATATTACGAGATTGATCCCCCGGTTGACAATCAAACCTATCTCCCTTAGCATCAATAACTTGAGGAAGGAAAATCCTCGCGAGACAAGGATCGCCTGTGATTAAACTGGATATCATCAACGAAGTTGTCAATCGTACCGGGATCACCAAGACAAAAGCGGAGCTCGCGGTTGAAACTGTTTTCGAAAGCATGAAAAAGGCGCTCTCCGCGGGCGATCGTATTGAATTGAGAGGATTTGGCGTCTTCAACGTGCGTCCCCGCAAGACCGGGATCGGACGTAATCCGCGCACTGGGGCCGAGGTTTCGATTCCACCAGGCAAGGCTGTCCGCTTTAAGCCGGGCAAAGAACTGCAATCCATAGACTAAAGACTAACCATCATCGATGAATCAACCATCGATCAACCGACCCGCCGACGAGATCAAGAGCCTATTAAATATGGGCGGCGCAAATCCACTGATCTAATCTCATCCACCACTCCCGGACAAGCTAGGCGAACCACATAAGCCCTCAATAGTTTAAATTGGCAGTAGGCCCAATTCTCGATGTCTGAACCGACGATTCCTTCTCCAGCGACTCTTCCATGGGAGCCGCAACTCGAGCCAAAAGTGTGGGTGATTCCCCGCCCCCGCCAGCGCTGGCCGCTTTACGCACTTTTTTTCGCCCTCACCATGTTCAGCACGATGGTGGTTGGGGCGCGCATGATGTTTTATTTCCAGCGTCAGCAATCGGTCTTCGGGTTGAACGACGAAAGACTCTCGTTCTTTCCTATCTTTTGGATCAAGGATCATCCCCACAACCTGCTTTTAGGCCTACCTTTTTCGCTCACATTAATGTTTATTCTCTTCGCCCACGAGATGGGACACTATCTTTATTGCCGCTATTACCGCGTCTACGCGACGCCTCCATTCTTCGTACCTTTTCCCAGTCTGATCGGCACGCTCGGAGCCTTCATCCGAATCAAGAGCTCGATCCCGTCTCGCGCCGCGCTCTTCGACATCGGCATCGCCGGACCGATTGCGGGGTTTATCCCGTCCTGCATCGCGTTGCTCTACGGATTATCCCTGTCGCAGCCGGTCGTCCCGTTCCACGCCAGCGACACCCGCGCAGGATTCCCGTTGGCCTTTTATCTTGGGGCAAAGCTGCTGCACATCGGGCTGCCGCTCGCCGTCCTTTCCCTTCATCCCATCGCCGCCGCGGCATGGGTTGGGATGTTCGCTACCTCGCTGAACCTGCTTCCTGGAGGGCAACTCGACGGCGGCCACATCGTCTTCTCGCTTTCGCCGCGCTGGCATCGCTGGATCTCCCTGACCACGGTGTTTGTCATGCTGCCTTTGGGAAAATATCTGTGGACGGGCTGGTTCCTCTGGGCGGTGCTACTCGCGCTGACTCTGCGCCATCCGCGCGTTCCGAGATATCCGAACGTTTCCGGTTGGCGATTGCCCGTGGCCCTATGTGGAGCGCTCATGCTGGCGCTGACCTTCACGCCTGCGCCGTTCACCAACAGCTCGGGACGCGATGTTTGGCAGCAACTCGGACCAGGAATCATGCAGGAGGGTCGGGACGCTCGGCGCTATCTTAAGTTCGAGACGGAGCACCTTCTGCATCGAAAATAGCTGTATGGCTCGATAGGATTTGCTACAACCACGGGCCATCCCCGCGTTGGGTTTGTTCAGGACGAGGCACCGCCAAGTAATTTTTGCGATCGAAAAGTTTAGCGAAGAGCGATTCGCGAACAGCCTTCAGCCGGTTTCCCTACATCAGCCACACGGCGTCCACATCCACGATTACCTGGGTTCGCGGAATTTTCCGCAACGCCGCTTCCGCCAACATCCCGCGTAAAAGGCCGTTCATCTTCTCGCGGCTGGGCGACTTCAAAATAAAATGATAGCGGTAATCGCGCTTCAGCCGGGTAATCGGAGCGGCCGCCGGACCGAGCACACGAACTCCCTCATGCCGCGTCTTCTCAAACCAGCGTCCCAGTTCGCCCGACCAGGTTAGCGCTTCGTCCAGCTTCTCGGAGCGGATCAGCACATTCGCAATCGCGCTGTACGGCGGATAATGCATCCAGGCGCGGAACTGCAGCTCTTTATCGTAGAAGCCGGCGAAATCGTGCCGCGCGGCAAACTGCACGGCGTAGTGATCCTGGAAATAAGTTTGGAGCACAACTTTTCCCGGCATATTGCCACGTCCGGCGCGCCCGGCCACTTGCGTGAGCAGCTGAAACGTGCGCTCCGCGGCGCGAAAATCTGGCAGCCCGAGCGCCATGTCGGCGCCAACCACTCCCACCAGCGTCACGCCGTGGATGTCATGTCCCTTCGCGATCATCTGGGTGCCGACCAGCATATCGAGAGCGCCTTCGTTCAAAGCGTTGAGCGCGTGTTCGAAATCCTCGCGTCCGCGTACCGTATCGCGATCAAGGCGCCCGATTCGCGCTTGCGGGAACATACCATGCAGCAGTTCTTCCAGCTTTTCCGAGCCCGTCCCAACGAAATAAACGTATTCGCTTCCGCAAAGGGCGCACTTATCCGGGATCTTCGCCACGTGCCCGCAGTAATGGCACTCCATCTTATGCTCGCGTTTGTGGTGCGTCATTGAGACGGCGCAGTTCTCGCATTGCAATGTTTTCCCGCAAGCGCGGCACAGCACCACGGGAGAATATCCGCGCCGGTTGAGAAGCACCATGACCTGCTCTTTTTTCTGCAGGCGCTCGCGAATCTCCTCCGCCAATTTGCGCGAGATCACCTGCTCCTGGCCGGTCTCCTGAAATTCCTGCCGCATGTCGACAATTTCAACTTCGGGCAGCGGACGCTTTTCGACCCTATCCGGCAACTCGACCAGCGCGTATTTATTTTTCTTCGCGTTGTAGTAGGACTCTAGCGAAGGCGTCGCCGATCCCAGAACCACCACCGCACCCGCCATTTTTGCCCGCATGACGGCTACGTCGCGCGCGTGATAACGCGGAGTCTCTTCTTGTTTGTAAGACGAATCCTGCTCTTCGTCGACGATCACCAACGCCAGATCGCTTACCGGAGCAAAGACAGCGGACCGCGTCCCAGCCACCACCCGCGCCTCGCCACGCCGTATGCGATGCCATTGCTCGGCCCGCTCCGCATTCGACAGGCCCGAGTGCAGAATCGCGACTTCATCGCCGAAGACCTGGTGCAGATCGGCCGCCACGGCGGGAGTCAGCCCAATCTCAGGAACCAGCAAAATCGACGATCGCCCCGCATCCAAAACCTGTCTCATGCACGCGAGATAGACTGCGGTCTTTCCCGATCCCGTGATGCCATGCAGTAACAAGCCGCCAAATTTGCGGGCGGCAACGGCATCGCCGATCTGCGCCAGTGCAGCCTTCTGCGCTGCACTAAATTCAAACTCAAACGGAGATCGGCGCGGCTTGAGCTTCGAAGTGGTGAATTCCTCAGGCTCATCGACCAGTTCAATCAAGCCACGTCGCACGAGCGTGGCGAGCGTAGTACGCGGCACGTCCAGAGCCCGCAGGCTCTCGACTGGGAGTCTGCCTCGAGCGGCCGCAAGTGTGTCGAGCAATGTCTGCTGGTTCGCGTTAAGCTTTTTTGTCGCGGTGCCGTTGCCCGCGTGGGCGGGGACGGATTCGTCCGTCGCTGCAGAGCGCGGCTCGGCAGCCTCCAGGGCCCGCAGCACCGCGACTTTCACGAGTCGCGCGGCATCTTGTGCCGCGGACAAATCTTCGCGCACAATCCATTTCTTGCGGACCATCCCCGCCAGCAGCGACTTGGAAACGCGAGTAGCCCCGCGCAGACTGCCTTCGCGCACGCTCTCCCGTTCCGCTAGACAATCCAAAACGCGAAACTCGACCAGTTGCTGCTCGGGAGTGCGCTTCGATCGCGCCGGAGATCCCGATTCTCCCGCAAGATGCAGCGCCATCCGGCCCGAGTCGGTGATGCGATATGAGATGTTTCGTTTGAACTCGGCGGATAGCGGAAGCATGGTACGAAAAACCTCGCCGATCGGCGCGAGATAGTAGTCGGCAATCCATTTACCAAGTTTCAAAAGCTGGTCATCGAGGACGGGGGAAAGGTCGAGTGCCTCGATTACTTTCTTGATTTGAACTTTCTTGACTTGCCCCGCCGAATCAGAATCCTGCGGCGGACGATCATGTAACTCCACTACGATTCCGGACAGACGCTGCTGGCGAAAAGGGACGAGCACGCGTCCGCCCACTACCGGCTCCATTCCAGACGGAACGGAGTAGGTAAAAACCATGTCGAGTGGCACGGCAAGAGCGACGTCGCAGTAGAGGGGCATGTGGGAAAAAGAGGTTGAAACCTTGTCATCCTGAGCGTAGCAGAACGCTTCGCGAAGCGAATCGTTCTGCGGAGTCGAAGGACCCCTGCGACTCTCCGACCATGCAAGGTGCGTCACGGAATTCCTAACCCAATCCCCAAGCGCTCGAAGCAATCGTGCGGCGTCAGGTCCCCGCTCACAATTCTCGTGAGAACTCGATGCGGCTATGGGGGCCAGTTTCGCCGGGTAGGGATCCTTCGACTCCGTCGAGCCACGCGCTTCGCGCCTGACTTGGCTGCGCTCAGGATGACAATCTTGGCTGAGGGCGCAACAGACGAATGCGTCCGTCGCTACGTGGTTGATTTCGGCGGCTTCATCCCCAACTCTTTCATAACCATCTGTAAGTCTTTCCAGGCCTCGGCCTTCTGCCGCGGATCGCGCAGCAGAAATGCGGGATGATAGGTGACGGCTAGTTTGCAGCCATCCCAATCTGGATCGATGTTTCGAATGCCCGTTGGCTTGAAGTCGTAAAAGCGCCCACGCAATTGCATCATTGACGAATTCATTGCCAGCAGCGTCTTCGCTGCGGTCGCGCCCAGCGCCACGATTACCTTTGGCTTGACGACCGCAATCTGGCGCATCAGGAACGGAGAACAGGTCTCGCATTCCTCCCGCTCCGGCTGGCGATTGCCCGGCGGACGGCACTTAACGATATTCGCAATGTAGACGTCTTCGCGCGCGATCCCCATCGCCTTGATCATGTTGGTGAGCAGTTGTCCAGACCGTCCGACGAAGGGCTCGCCCTGCTCATCTTCATCCGCGCCCGGGCCTTCGCCGACAAACATCAAGTTGGCCTTCGGATCGCCGACGCCAAACACAATCTGCTTTCGTCCCTGCTTATGCAAGGGGCAGCGGGTGCAGTCGCCCAAATCTTCGCGGATGATCTGCAGCGCCGACACGGGATCGCTCACACTCTGTTCCGGCTTCAACGTAACCAGCGCGGGAAAATTTTCTTCAATAACCGGCGTCGCGGTTGCGCTGGACTTCCGTGGACTCATGTCTTCTCCGGGGTCGAATGTGTGCGCTGCAAGAACGGTGTCGGTTTGGTCGATGACAAGGGCAAGCGCCGGCGTGTCCGACACAGGGCGCCGGTAAAAATCGTAGATTCCCATTTCGTTGTAGTAGCGAATGCGCGCCGCCAGCGCGCGGCGAATTTCAGGATCAAAGGCAGGGGGCATTGCGGATAAGAATAACAACTTTTCACCACGGAGGCTCCGAGGCCGGAAAAATACCTGGAGGAATGCGCGGAATGGAAGGAAAATTTCTAACGGGACGCGACGCCGCTGCGCTTCCGCAACTTCACAACCTGATCGAGCACGCGGTGCGCGACCTCCCACTTCGACGTTTCAGGAACCTCGACCACTTCGTTTTCTGAAATGATCGTGACCGCGTTGCGATCGGAATCAAAGCCGACACCCTCGCGCGAGACGTCATTCACTACGATTGCGTCGAGCGATTTCGATGCCAGCTTCTTGCGCGCATTTTCCAAGACGTTCTCGGTCTCGGCGGCAAATCCGACGACAAGTTGCGCAGTCTTTCGCCGCGTCACTTCCGCAAGGATGTCGACGGTCGGTTCCAATTCGAGGGTCGTTGCGCCCTTGCGCTTAATTTTCTGCGTTGCGGCTGTCTTCGGACGAAAGTCCGCTACCGCCGCAGTTTTGATCACAACCGTGCTTTCCGGCAGGAATTTCAGAACCGCTGCGAGCATCTCGTCCGCAGATTCGACCGCCGTCAGTTCCGCCGCTCCCGGAGCCGCGATCGACACCGGGCCACTGACGAGCAGCACACGCGCTCCACGTCGCAGGGCCGCTTGCGCGATGGCGTAGCCCATGCGTCCGCTTGAGCGGTTCGTCAAATAGCGCACGGGATCGATCTTCTCGCGCGTCGGACCAGCAGTCACCAGAATCGTCTCGCCCGCCAAGTCCTGCGTGGCGCCGAGCGCTTCCATCACGGCGGCGAGGATGGCTTCGTTCCCGGCGAGCCGTCCAGCACCGGTCATGCCACAAGCAAGATAGCCATCTCCTGGGTCAACGATGCGCACTCCACGCTGGCGGAGGATTTCCAGATTCGCCTGCGTGGCCGCGTGATTCCACATATTGACATTCATTGCGGGAGCCACAACGACGGGAGCGGTCGTCGCGAGATAGAGCGTGCTCAAAAAATCATTGGCGATGCCTTGCGCGAATTTGGCGAGCACGTCCGCCGTCGCAGGAACGACCACCAGCGCATCCATCGCTTGTGCAATGGCAATGTGCTCGATCGCCGACTCGAGGTTCGCCTGCGAGTCGTCGGAAGTGGACCCGAATAAGTCGGTAATGACTTTTTCGCCAGAGAGCGCCGCAAAGGTGAGAGGACGAACAAATTCCTGCGCCGCGCGGGTCATCACGACTTGCACATGAAGGCCGCGGTCTTGCAACAGGCGCACAATCTCCGCCGCCTTGTAGGCCGCAATCCCACCGCAAACGCCCAGAGCAATTTTCATAGAAGAAAGGCGACGGCCGGTCTCTAGGACTGACACCGCCTAAGGAATGGATGCGGTTCGACGGTGCAGGGTGCACGCTCGCCGGACCGCCCCAAAAAAAACCAAGGTAACATTGTCGCGGAATTATGGCGCTGTCGAGCGCTGGTAGCAGCGAAATCCGGCAGCGACAAATCCGACTACGCGTCTTCGGCAAACACCTTGTTGAGAGTTTCATTAGCGGCCAGGACCGGCAATTTTGGCATTTCCGGAATCAGCCACTTCACTTTGCCCGCTTTGATTTCATCCTGGGCAATGCGGCAAGGTTTGCGCGATCCAGTATCGATCACTGGCGGAGCGCCACCTTGCAGTTGCCGTGCACGCCGCGCCGCGACCAAAATGTAACGGTAATTGCTGTCAAACCCTTCAATTAGCTTCATAACTGTCTCTCCCCCGAACTTCTTGTGCACCTTCATTACCCGCTGCTTTTGAACGAGGCCAAGATCGGCTGAACTCGTTCTTGTGCCTGCTCCAACTGACAAGCCTTCGCGGTCTCCAACAACCGCTTCTCATCTTCAGAGAGTTCAGAAGAAAGTTCAGACCTGTCTTTTGTTTTCAGCCGCTCCGCCAGCACGATATCCTTCAGTTGGCCGGCGGATTGGTCCAACAGGTTGTTTATTAATATATAGTCGTATTTCGAGTAATTCTCAATCTCTCGCCGGGCCGTGTCCAACCGGCGACGGATGACCTCCTCCGCATCCGACCCCCGATTTCGCAAGCGACTTTCCAAAGTGTGCCAGTCGGGCGGAAGAATGAAGATACTGACTGCCTCTGGAATCTTGCGCTGGATCTGTTCCGCGCCCTGGACATCGATATCCAGGAGCAGGTCGTTTCCGTGCGCTTGCGCCTCGCGCAAGAATCGTCGCGCGGTCCCGTAACAGTTTCCGAATACATCCGCATACTCCAGAAACTCGTCGGCCGCGATCATGGCGTTGAATTCTTCTTTGGAGACGAAGAAATACTCTTTGCGATTCTGTTCGACTCCTCGCGGCGGACGCGTTGTGTAGGAAACCGAAAAATCCAGGTTCCGCACCATGGTCAACAATTTGGCTACCAGCGTGGACTTTCCTGAACCCGAAGGCGCGGAGACGATGTAGACGATACTCATTCCAGATTCTGTACCTGCTCGCGGGATTTTTCGATTTCTGACTTCATCAGCAGACCCATCTCCGTGATTTTCAGAGCGTCACCCGCCAGGCCCGAGGTCTTCGACAACAATGTGTTGGCCTCGCGATTCATCTCCTGCAACAGGAAGTCCATCTTCTTTCCAACTTCGCCGCCTTCATCGAGCAGCCCGACAAAGTGCTTTACGTGGGCGTTCAGGCGAACCAGTTCTTCCTGTATATCGCTGCGATCGACCAGCACGGCAACTTCCTGCAGGATCCGTTCCCTCTCAACCTGCGCGCCCAACAGTTCAGTCATGCGGGACTGCAGCCGTTCAGAGTAGCTCCGGAGAATCGTATCGCGGTGCGCTTCCACGCCCGAAGCGGCTTTCTCCAGATTTGCCATGCGGGAGCGCAATTCGGTGCTGATGCTGCGACCCTCTTGTTCGCGCATTTCATTGAGCCGCGTAATTGCTTCTTCCACGCGTTCCATCACGGCCGCCTGCAATTCGTCTGCGGACCGTTCCGCGCCCGAATCCATCGCCCCCGGCATGCGCAGAACGACATTCAGATCGGGTTCGCCTTCGACACCAAACTCATCGGCAGCGGTTCGAAAGGCCTGCACATAGCCCGCAATCAACTGGCGGTTCAGCGCTACTCCGTTTGGGCCCGAGCGATCGAGATTCAGGATGACCTCGACGTGGCCGCGTGCCATTTTTTCCTTCAGCGCCTTGCGTAACTTCATCTCCAACGCATCGGTATCCGAGGGCAAGCGGAAATGGAGATCGAGGAAACGATGATTGACCGCCTTCAGCGAGAGCGAGAAGGCCATCTGCGCGTTGACTTGCCCTTTAATCTGCGCAAATCCTGTCATGGAACGAACTGGCATAAAGTTTATCTCGAGGCCCGTGGGGAGTTCCTATGTGCTAACTGCGGTTGTCGGCCCTTCCACCGAAGCAAACTGCAATTCGTAAAGCCGCCGGTAGGTGCCCAACTTCTGCATCAATTCTTCATGCGGACCAATTTCGCTGATCGTGCCATTTTCCAACACTACGATGCGATTCGCCCGGCGCACCGTGGACAACCGGTGCGCGATCACAAACACGGTACGCCCACTCATCAGATTTTGCAGTGCCGCCTGCACCAGCGATTCAGATTCACTATCCAGCGCCGAGGTCGCTTCATCCAGAATAAGAATGGGAGCGTTCTTCAGGATCGCCCGTGCGATTGCGATCCGCTGGCGTTCTCCGCCAGAAAGCCGCACGCCCCGCTCGCCGATCGTCGTGTTGTACCTTTCGGGAAGCCCGCTAATAAATTCATGGGCGTGTGCCGCGCGGGCTGCTTCCTCGACCTGCTTCTGCGATACGTGGGGCTGTCCATACGCGATATTATTGCGCACCGTGTCGTTGAATAACACCGTATCCTGGGTCACAATTCCAATCTGAGATCGGAGCGATTCGAGCGTCACATCGCGAATATCGTTGCCGTCAATCAGGATTTGCCCGCCCGTCACATCAAAAAAACGCGGAATGAGATGGACCAGAGTACTCTTACCCGCACCGCTCGATCCCACCACAGCCAGGACTTCGCCCGCGGCAACGTCCAGATTTATGCCGTGCAAGACCACGGGAGAATCGTCGGCGCGATCGTAGGCGAAAGAAACATCGGCAAAGCGAATCGAGCGCGCGAATTTTCCCATACGCTTGGCGCCCGGCCGCTCTCGTACTTCATCTTCAACATCCATGAATCTAAAAATTTCGGACGATGCTCCCACCGCCTGCTGGAAGTTGTTATTGAATTGAGCGAACTTGCGCACCGGATCGTACAACTTGAACACGGCAATAATAAAGGTAAAAAAGGCTCCTTCGGTAAGCCCATGCCGGTTGATCTGGTCGCGTCCCAGCAAGAGAAGCAGCGCAATTGCGACCGAGCCAAAAATATCCATGAGCGGAGAACTGATGGCGAATGCCGCCGTCAGCCGCAGGTTTGCGCGGAACAGGCGTCGCGCCGCGGCGCGAAAGCGTTCGATCTCCCACTTCTCCATGCCGAAGGCTTTGACAATCCGGTTGCCCGTAATCGTCTCGTGCAAAATGTTCTGGATCTCGGCCAGTTTATCCTGTCCGCCACGGGTCGATGTGCGCACCTGGCGGCCGATTTTGCGGGAAGAATAGAGAATCACCGGCACGAACAGCAGCAGCACCCAGGCCAGCCTGCCGCCGACCAGAACGGCGACCGCCGCCGTGAAAACGAGAGTGAAAAATTGCTGCAGAAATTCCGCCAGCACGCTCGACATCGCAAACTGCACTTTTTCCACGTCGCTGACAATGGTCGAGAGCAGCGTTCCTGTTGTGTGCTTCACAAAAAATGCCGACGAACTCTTGATGATGGCGTTGTACAAATCATCGCGCAGGTCGGTGATCATGCCGAACCCGGCATAGTTTACGAGGTAGGTTCCGGCGTAGTCGAAGATTCCCTTCAACACCGTGGCCGCCACCAGGGCAAACGCTACCACCGTCCAGGGATTATGGAAGTGCGAGGGGACGAACTGTTCGAGATTAATGAACCGATCAGTTCCGGGAATCTTGAAGAGCTGGATCGTTTTCTCCTGCGATCCGGGATTCAAGACACGATCGAAGATTGGGCGAATCAGCAGAACGCGGCCCGCATCGAGCAGTCCGACCAGCGCCATCAGGCCCACGGACGCCAGGAATGGCCCCGAGTAGGGCACGACGTAACGGAGCAGGCGAAGCAACGGGCGGGATTTTGCCGGCGCTAATTCATTTTTCTCGCCGGTCGCTGAGGAGGTTGCCATGCGGTATAGATGCCAATTCTACATGGGTGCGAGGGTAGCGGCGTTGGTGGCCGATTGTGCCACGAAGGTCGAAGAGCATGTTCGCGGGCGGCATCACTCTCTTCCGTCTCGCGAACACTTACTTCTTCGGACTATCGCGGTGCACGACCTTGACCTTGTAGCCTGCTTTCCGAAGCCGCTTATTGACATCTTCCGCGATCATCACCGAGCGGTGCTGTCCGCCCGTGCATCCGAAGCTGATAGTCAGATAACTCTTTCCTTCGCGAATGTAGTGTGGCAGCAGATAGATCAGTAACTCCGAAATACGATTGATGAACTCCTGCGTCTGCGGAAACGATCGTATGTATTTCGCGACTCGCGGGTCACGCCCCGTGAGCGCGCGGAACTCCGGCACAAAGTGGGGATTGGGTAGGAAGCGGACGTCAAATACGAGGTCGGCATCGTCGGGCAAACCGTGCTTGTAGCCAAAACTCACGCACGAAACCAGAATCGTCTGCTGGCTTCCAGAATGTTGTTTGAAGCGGTCGGTGAGGTGGGCCCGAAGTTCGTGCACATTGAACTTAGAAGTATCGATCACGAGGTCGGCAATTTTGCGAATCGCCCGCAGGTGGCGCCGTTCGGCTCCGAGCGAGGCCCGCACCGTGGTGCCGGTTCCGAGGGGATGTGGACGGCGCGTCTCGCTATATCTACGCAAAAGCGCGGCGTCGGTCGCCTCCAGATAAATGACGCGAGTGGCAATCGCCCGCTTTACCGATTTCAAAATCGCGGGCAACTTTTCCAGTTGCGTGCCTTCGCGAACATCCACGACGAGGGCAGTACGCGGAATCTCACCCGACTGCAAGGCTAACTCCGCGAAACGCGGAATCAATTCGACCGGCAAATTGTCGACACAGTAGTAGCCCAAATCTTCGAACGCTTTCAAGGCCGAGGCCTTGCCCGAACCACTCATGCCGGTGATGATGACCAGTTCGGCCGCGTGCGATTCGCCTTTGCGCAGACGCGTGACCTTCGCACCCGGTGTTGCCTTGACCTTCTTCCGCAACGGCATGCGGAAAATCTTAGCACCTCACAGGTTATGAAGATGTAAAAGATTGCCTGCAACAGGTCGGCGGTTCGTGCGTCATGCAGGAAGAATAAGCGCTGCCCCAATCCCCATAACGGAGCGGTCCGAAATCGGCATCGCATTCGCTGGTAGAATTGCGGCGAGGCTACCCGTGAATATTGTTGTGGACTTTGACGCCAAGAACAACATTTTGCGCGGTACTTTGGAGGGCCCGATTACGGGCGCGCTTCTTTTGGACCTCTATAAAAAAGGAACTGACTTCGTGGCGGCGCACCCGCCCTGTCGCGCCATCCTCGATTTTTCGGGGGTGACGGATTTTGAAGTTTCCAGCGAAGCGATCCGGCAGGTCGCGGCCGCGCCGCCTGCGATCCCCGCAGGTTACATGCGTGTCCTGGTGATTCCGCAAATTTTTATCTATGGACTGGCGCGCATGTTCCAGATTCTCGGCGAAAAGAGTCGCCCGGAATTACAGGTCGTCCGCTCCCTGGACGAGGCATACCATTTGCTGGGCGTCGAGAATCCCGAATTTCACCCGATAAAGTGAGTGCCGCGGCGCCGCTACTTCTCCATTCATCCCGCGGCGTTCGAATCGGGCCCCAGCGATCCGATATCGAGGATTTGTTACAATAAAAAAACCGCATTGTTTGGGCGCATAACTCAGCGGTAGAGTGCCATCCTCACACGGTGGAAGTCGTAGGTTCAAATCCTACTGCGCCCACCATTTCTCGAATTCCAGTCGCTAAATTTCTTCCAGCTTGCCGATGATTCTAGCGAGGTCGTCTCGCACGGCGGAGAGTTGGGTCCGCAAGGCTGGAGGCACGATCACTGGGTCGTAGCGGGCTTTAGGAGTGGATTGATTCAAGACGTCTTCCAAATCGTGGCAGGCGTTGAGCAGCTTCGCGAGGAAGCGCTGCTTGTCATTGGGCAACAGTACTTGCAAATCGCAAACCCCTTTGCAACATCCTCGTCCAGTTGATCTTCAATGCACTGGCAGAAAAGGAATTTCTTTCTGCGCCCTGAGCACCGATTGAATGGCGAGGCGCTGCTTAGCGCTCAAAGCGGTAAATTGGAATCCATACTGCGTCCCCACTTGCCGGGCGACTTGCGCTGCGATGACTTCTTTTCCCCAACTGCCCAGCGGAACCAGCAGCGTCAGAGTTTCGCCGATTTCGAGTCGTTCCGCGACGAACGCTCCAAGGCCGCTCTCGCTGAGGTCGCGCGCCCAGCCCTGCACGGCAAACTTCTGACCATCTCGGGAGAAACGGATCAGAATGCGCGCCTCAAACACATGCCGGACAGCGATGCGGTTATCGGCACTCACTAGTGCGATACCGCCCAATCGTCCATCGACTTCGTGAACGTTACCGGACTGCAATCCTTCTTGGTTAAACAGGGGGCTGCCAGCACAGCACCGCCCCAGGCCCAAGCGAAGATATTTCCACGGAACTTATCTAACTTATTCGTACCCATGTATTTGCGAATACTAACCCCGGTAACTCGATGAACCCTCAGCTAGCCCCTTGCTGATTGACCCTTGCTAACGATTCTCCATATTCGGCGGAGATCGTCTATCCAGTTTGCGCAAGTAATCTTTTTTGCGTTGATCTATTCGGTACCGGTAGGGTTGCGAAATATGTTACTGAAGACGATGCATTCGGCGGATTGCGCTTGAATTGCTTCCCGCCAAAAGATAGGGTCCATGCTGGAATCATGCGTGGGAGACTGGATGTTTTCAGACGGCCACCTAGGCGAGGCGCAGCGGAAACTTCTCACCCATCCGCCGCTTCTCAAAACAACGGATGTCGAAGAAGCCGCCTCTTTGCTGGCGACGTCGGCAGTCCCGTATCGCTCCGAATTACTCGCGCCCGCTTCGACTTTCTCTACCCAGATTTACTGCGCGCGCAGTGCGCGAATGCACTTATCGCGGGTCAAGACAACGGGGTCGATGCGGGTCAATGCGCAACTTCCCGACGACGCTTATGCCATCGTCTTCGCCGTATCGGGAGAAGTGGAGCACCGGGTCGCCGGCGATATGATCCGGGTACGCCCGGGACTGGGTTTAGTGCAATCGCCGGCGCAAGCGGTCGCGATTCAAACGCCGCAAAGTTTCGAGTTGATTTTTCTCAAGATCACACGCGAACTTCTGGTCGGCGAATTGGAAAAACTTCTGCAACGTCCGATACATACAGCCCTGAATTTTTCGCCGGCATTCAACGCCGGTACGGAAGCTGGAACGCGTTTCCGCCATCAGTTACTCAATCTTTTTGTGGACTTTAGTCGGCTCCGCGTCGCTGGTCCCGAGCATCCTGAGAGTCGCGGCGCGGAGCCAAACCTCTCCGCGCGAACCATTGAAAACGAGATGGTCGGCCTTCTGCTGGAAGGGCAACGCCATAACTACACGCGTTTCTTATTCAGACATCAAGACGCGGCTCCCTGGCAGGTTCGAGCCGCCGAAGAGTACATCAGCGCGAATGCCCACCTGACGTTAACGCTGGGCGATATCTGTCTGGCTGCCGGGGTCGGCTCCCGGACCCTGCAGCACAGCTTCCGCCGCAAACGCGGTTACACTCCCATGCAGTTTCTGCGCCAACTTCGGATGGAGCGGGTGCACGCCGATCTGTCCCTTGCCGGCTCAGGCGCGACCGTTACCGAAGTGGCGACGCGGTGGGGCTTTCTGCATTTTGGCCGCTTTGCGGGAGATTACCAAAAGCAATTTGGCGAGAAACCCTCGGAAACGTTACAGCGCGAACGAGAACGCCACTGAGCATGGCGAAACTTCTTTACTGCTTGCCAGGGCCGGGGATCCCGCTGCGCTTTTTGCTGCGCGCGAGCAGCCTCTTGACCCCAAACGCGGCTCCCGATAGCCTCTTTTTATCACCCTTTCATGGCCGCCCCTGACAGTCCCGACTCCCGATCTGTAAGCGATTCAAGGGAAAGCACTTCCGCGAAAGCACCGCTTTCCGGTGAGACGCAACTTTCACGCCGGGACGGGGTTCTTACCAATGTGAGCAGCGTTGCCATCGATCGCGGACTGCTGAATGGTGGAACACAGGGCGGTGGAATGCTCGACCGAGGGTTGCTGAATTTTGCCGGAGCCCCCTCCAGTCCTCCGAATTCTGGGGCGGGTTCGGTTGCGAATGCCCTCCGGGATAACGATACGACTCTCTCCGACGTAGACGTGATGCTGCGCGTGAAGACGGGTGACGAATCCGCCTTCGCGTACCTCGTGCAAAAGTATCGCCGGCCGATGGTGGGATTCATGTACCGCCTGTGCCACAATCCGTCGACTGCGGAAGAACTCGCGCAAGAGGTTTTTCTTCGCGTCTACCGTTCGCGTACCACGTACGAGCCGAGTGCCAAATTTACGACATGGCTGTATCGCATCGCGACCAATCTGGCGGTGAATCACGCTCGCGATAACCGGCACGAGCGTCCCGAAAATACGGTGCGCCTGGATGAGCCCGATCAGGAAACCGGCACGACTCCTGATCTGGCTGACGAGTCGCTTGGCGCCGAAGAACAGATTTTGAAGCGCGAGCGACTGGCCGCCATTCGGAGTAAGGTGAATGCGTTGCCCGAACGCCAGCGTGTTGCCGTCATCATGCATAAGTATCAGCAGATGGATTACAAGGAGATTGCGGGCATCCTGAAGCTCAGCGAGTCCGCCACCAAGTCACTGTTGTTTCGCGCCTACGAAACGTTGCGGGAACAACTCAAAGAGTTTGTTTCAGGGAAGTAGAGGAAGGCAGTATGAATTGCAATCAAATTCGCGAACTGTTGCCGGAACTGGCCGCGGGCATGAACGCCTCGACTGAACAAACCCCGGAACTGGCCGAAGTCGAGAAACATATCGCGTCGTGCAGCGAGTGTGCCGCGCATTTGGGTGACTTTCAGCAAACGATGGCGCTGCTCGATGAATGGCAGTCCCCCGAACCTTCGCCGTATTTTGATACACGCTTGCAGGCGCGCTTGCGCGAGGAAATGGCGCGCCCGCAACATTCATGGCTGAGCTGGATGCGGCATCCCGCGTGGGCCGTATCGCTGGCCGCCGTGCTGTTAGTGGGAGTGCTTGGCACCGGAATTGGTATTCGCAACAAATCCTATCTCGTCGAGACGGAGGCCCTGAGTACGAAGCCTCCCAGCCCCGGTCTGCCCGTACAACCGGGAACGGCGGTCGGCGATCTGCAGGCCCTGGATCGCAATGACGATTTGTATGCTGATTTCGATGTGCTCGATGATCTACAGGTGCAGGACGATGTGAATGCGAATCCCGTGGATTCGCAAGCAACGTTAAATTGATTGCGATTTTCCGACTTAGCTTTTTCGTTGACAGGAGACCCAGAGTGCCGGCCCGGGAAATACTTGCGCGTTGTCTGGCAGCCCTTGTGCTGCTGACGCCCTCGTTCGCCCAAAACCGACATTCTTCGCCGCCGCCAAGGGGAGCCGCTCACGCGCAGCCACATCCTCAGGCCCATCGTCCGCAGCCGCAACATCCGCCGTCACGGCCGGCTCAACATGCAGATGGGCAATGGCATAGCTTTCAGAAAGAAGGCGGGGGCAATCCGGGCCGTCCGAACGAAGCGCGCGCGCCGCAAAATCAACCGGGACACGCGGGAAACTGGCTGCGAAACTACAAAAACATGTCGCCCAGCCAGCAGCGCCGCGCGCTCGAAAGCGACCCCCAGTTTCGCCGCCTTCCTCCGCAGCAGCAGCAGCGCCTGCAACAGCGCCTGCAACATTTTTCCAGCTTGCCTCCCGAGCAGCAGGAGCGCGTGCTGAACCGCATGGAAACCTGGGAGCATCTCACGCCCGATCAAAAGCAGCGGGCGCGCCAGCTGTTTCAGGGATTCCGGCAGCTTCCACCGGATCGCCGGCAGGCCGTCAATCGAGCCATCCGGAGCATGCGCGACATGAGTCCGGAACAGCGCGATCAACTGATGAACTCCGACCAGTTTCGGAAGGACTTTTCTCCGCAGGAACGAGGCCTGCTCAATGGAGCCTCGCATCTTCCGCTGGCTCCCGGCGACGGCCTGCAGGCAGAGCCACCCGAATAGTGTTCCCGCCGGTGCTGTTCGGAAACAGTCGAGAGTTGCTGAAAGTTATCCTTGGACGAGAAGAGAAGCCGAGAGCTTAAAGCTAGACGACGTTTGTTATCGCCGGATCAACGCCATCACCCATCCCGCGACGAATACGCCGCCGACGAACAGGGCGAAGCAGTAAAGTCCGTACTTCAACTGCTCCATTGAGGTATTCCGTTGCGTGATCCCAAAAACTATGGAAGCGAAGATCGCGAACACGACGGCAGCCGAAAAGTGGGACAAGCTGATGCTCACGGTTTCTTCCCCAACGCGATGTGGTGCGCGTCCGCCGCTGCAATGAAATTGAGCAGGCCGGCTACGATCAGAAATGTCTTGCCGTAATCTGCCGCCGCGTTCGCGGCCATTACGTTGCCCCAATCCATGGCGCGGGCAACAAAATAGAGCAGGCCAGCGCCGACATCGCCCACAAATCCCAGTATGTCGAGAATGTCTCCGCCATTCGGCTTGTAGATCCGTCCCTGCATGCCGAGCCCGATCAGGAACATCGCCACCACCGAAATCAGCAGCAAGACGCCGCGCCCGTACTGCTTGAGCAGGATGTGTCCGCCACCCGGAATGAGCCAGCCCACAATCGGCGCAACCACCGCCATCGTGGTCAGCGGATACTCCGGTTCAACGGGCACCGCGCTCTTGGACTTATCTTTTTCTGTGTTTGGCTTGGCCATTCAGATGGTCACGATCTCTCTCTGGATTCTACCAGTCACCTCGGCGCTTCCCGGTCGCACGAGCACATCGACTTCCAGGCGCACGCCGAATTCGGGCAGATAAATTCCGGGTTCGACGGAAAAGAGCGAGTTCGGCATTATTCGACGTTCGTCATGAATTTCCAGATCGTCCATGTTCGCCCCATTCGAATGGACCTCGGTGCCAATCGAGTGCCCGGTGCGATGAATGAAATAGTCGCCGTATTTCGCGTTCTTGATATAGCAGCGCACCGCGTGATCCACTTCCCATCCCGCGATCGGTTTCCCTGCCGCCACTGCGTCTTGCGCGGTTTTCACTCCCAGATCGCGCGCCGCTTTCACGATGTCAAAAATCTCGCACTGCCGCTGCGTTGGAGCCTTCCCTACAACTCCCACCCACGTGATGTCGTAGTAAACCGCGCCTGGGGAATTCTTCTTCGCCCACACATCCAGCAAGACAAAATCGCCTTCGCGGATGGCCACCGGGCGGTTCGCGCTTGGTTCATAGTGCGGATTTCCGCTGTTGGCATTCACCGCGACAATCGGGGGATCGTCCGTCACCATGTTTTCGCGGGCGAACGCTTCCATGAAAAATTGCTGGATTTCGTGCTCGTACGTCCCACCGCTGCGGATGCGCCGGCCAATTTCCTGGAAGGCGGCTGCCGTCACTTCATCAATCACATCGCGCGCCGCAAAATGCGACTCAATTTGTTCCGGGGTCAGAGTTGCCTCAAATTGCGCAATCAAATCCGCCGCACTGACAATATTCTTGCCTAGCCCGCGGATCATGTCCGCCGTCCCGGCATCCACCATCGAAATTGTGAAGACAAAATTGTTCGGGGAATACTGCATCGCCACATCGCGATGCGCCGCCAGCATCTGCTTCAATCCGTCAAACAACTCCTGCCAACCCGCATACTGCTTCTTCACGCCCGGCAACGTGTCCAGATGCCCCGATTCAATCTTATGAACCAACTTAGTGGGTTCGCCCTGCGCCGGAATCAGGTAATACCAACGCCGCGTCACCATCAACCCATCCGGCAACCCCAGCACGCGGTATGCGATGGGATCGCGATGGTGATGATCGTAGAAAAGCCAGGCGTCGATGTTGCGCTCGCGGAGCGCGTGCTGAATGGCGGACAGGTCCATAGGCAAACGATAATTCTACACGAGCGGTCAGCCAGTGCCGGTACCCCGCACGAGGCTGGAACTGGAAAACTAGTTCTTAAATGGGTTAAAAATCCGCACTTCGAGTTGCTTGAAGTCCCGTTCATTTCGGGTTGCGACAATCAAGCCATGCACCCGCGCGGTCGCGGCGACCATTGCATCCTCCACCAAGTCAGGAGGCTTACCATCCATAATCCGAGCCCATTCCCGGAAACACTGACTGTCCATGGGGAGCACTTCATAGACGGCGGCCAACAGGTCGACCCAGCGTTCGATCTCTTCCGCCTTCCGCAGGTCCTGGCGTCTGGTTTTCTCAATCCCTAGTTGTAACGCACCCAGGGTCACAGCCGACAAGAACGCACCGCCGAGTCAAGCATTTTAATCCCACTTTCTCTGCCTCCTCCTCACGGCGCATCCACCCGGTTTGTGATAGAAAATACTGTAATGCCAACGCAAGTCACA
>Ga0302278_10001464_pt1 | contig 28886 bp, 23 predicted proteins | sample III_Bog_N3_2_FD_194543 | JGI IMG/M metagenome (GOLD analysis project Ga0302278, IMG submission 194543) | Peat permafrost microbial communities from Stordalen Mire near Abisko, Sweden - III_Bog_N3_2 | ecosystem: Environmental > Terrestrial > Soil > Wetlands > Peat | place: Sweden: Abisko... | reverse complement strand
CCCGCGCCATTGCGGATCAGGCAAGAACCATCCGCATCCCGGTGCACATGATCGAGACCATCAACAAGCTCATCCGCACCAGCCGTCAGCTTGTGCAGGAGCTCGGCCGCGAGCCTTCAAGCGAAGAGATTGCCCGCCGCATGGACATCCCCGTCGCCAAGGTCCGCAAGGTCCTCAAGATCGCGCAGGAGCCCATCTCGCTCGAAACGCCGATCGGCGAAGAAGAAGATTCGCACCTCGGAGACTTCATCGAAGATCGCCAGGCCGTGTCGCCCTCTGAGGCTGTCATCAGCGTCAACCTCAAGGAGTACACGTCGCAGGTCCTGCGTACCCTCACACCCCGCGAGGAGCGGGTCATCAAGATGCGGTTTGGTCTTGAAGATGGCTCCGAGCACACGCTGGAAGAAGTAGGACAAAGCTTCCAGGTGACGCGCGAGCGCATCCGGCAAATTGAAGCCAAGGCGCTGCGCAAGTTGCGGCATCCTTCGCGGAGCCGCAAACTGAAAGCGTTTGTGGAAGGCGCCAAAGAGATGTAGTTTGGCTGGTGAATAGCCACGATGAGCCGTAACCTTGGAAGGGGTTGCGGCTTTTTTGTTGTTGGGCGGAGGGGTTAAAGATGGACGTAATGGATTACCTGATCGATCTGGAAGGGAAAGATTGGGAAGCGCTGTTGCTGGATTGGCGATTCCTGCTGCCGCGGTCGCTCAGCGTGTGGCTGGTAAATCGCGTGGGCGATGTGTTTGCCGTGTTTGAAGATGGGTCGGTACACATGCTCGACGTGGGACGCGGATCGCTGGAGCGCGTGGCGAACGACTGCAATCAGTTCGTGACCCGCATCGATCAGGACGACCACGCCAACACATGGATGATGGCGAGCCTGGTGAACGCCTGCGTGAAAGCCGGCATGAAGATTGGGCCGAATCAATGCTATGGATTCAAGATTCCACCGATGCTGGGGGGGAGCTACGAGCTTGAAAATATGCAGCCGACCGACCTGTCGGCGCATTATCACCTGCTGGGTGAGATTTACGAGCAAACCAGGGACTTGCCGCGGGGAACGAAGGTGAAGCGGATCGAAATAAAAGAGCCTTGATTGCGATCGAGCATATCAATCTGGAGAACGAGGGTTGGGAGCGGGATACTGCAGTGACTGAGCCGTCGGAGCCCACGCTTCAGCCGTGAAGATTCGCCAGTTCTGGATTGTCCGACTACAATACTTTGTTCTCCAATGAACTTGTCCTGTGGTTGGGTAAATGAAATATACAAAGTCGTTCCTTCGAAGTTTTCCATCGCGCATGAAATTGCGGCGGATGTGTTTCTGCGCTGTTGGCGCCCTGATGCTGGCGGCGCCGTTCGGAGCCTGGGCGCAGACTGATCTCTCTTCACAGTACCTATGGCAGCCGGTCCGCATTGGCGGGGGCGGGTGGGTGGTGGGCATGGTCGTCCATCCGCTGGACCCTACGGTTCGCTATGCGCGCACCGACGTGGGGAATGGATACCGCTGGAATAACTCCACGCAGCAGTGGTACCCGATGAGGGTGAGCAACACCAACGGATCGGGAGTGCAATCGGCTTCGGAGACGGATGCGCCGTCGAGTTATGGAGAAGATAGCATTGCTGTCGATCCGACGAACACCAGCGTCGTTTACATGGTGTTTCCCAGCGAACACAGCACCGACATACAAACGCCGACGAATTACGTGGAGATCTACAAGAGTGTGGATGGAGGCCTTCACTTCACGCCGGGGAATATGTCGGCCGCGGCGATTCTGGGCAATCCAAACGGAACTAATCGCATGGATGGCGAGAAGCTGGTGGTGGATCCGGTGGATCCGGCGGTGCTGTATTACGGGAGCGACAGCCAGGGGTTGTGGCGGTCGCTGGATGACGGGACGACTTGGAGGCAGTATCCGCTGAGTGGCGCCGCGGGGCCGCCGACCAACATCGAGTTCGTCAATATCCAGTTTGCCAAAGGGCCGGGCTCGGTGACGGTGAACGGCGTGGTGCTGAGCAAGACTGTCTATGCCGTGAGCATCCGCAATAACGGGGATGCCGGGGGCGATGTTTACCAGAGCACGGACGGCGGGCAGACGTGGACGGATATCTCGACCGGCGTGACAGATGCGGCGAGCGGGCAGAACCTGGGCCACCAGGCGCTGAGCTCGAGTATTGACGGGACGGATGCAGTGTATGTGGTGGAGAACTCCGCGACCAATGGCTACCTTCGCGGTTATTGGAAGTATGCGGCCGGGACGTGGACGCGCGTTTCCCTGCAGGGCTCGATTGGACAGGCGCTGACCAGTGTTGTCGTTGATCCAACAAATCCGCAGCGCATCTACGCGATGGGATTCGACACAGGCCTCGCGCGGTCGGATAACGGCGGAGTAACGTGGATCAACCTTGGGTCGCCCCAATATGCGAACACGCTGGCGTGGCTGCCCCAAACGGTGGGGATGGGCGGCGGCGAGTGGCACAGCAACGGTGGCCTCAAGGTGGATTCGTCAGGTAACCTCTGGAGTCCGACCGGTCAGGAAGGCGTACTTACCATTGCTGGTGCTGCCGCGAGTACGGCTACCTCCGCCAACCCGCCCAAGTGGACGATCGAATCGACGGGCATCGAGGAGATGGTTTCGATGGACATGGTTGTGCCGCCCGGCAGCAATGACACCATTATCGCCACGGCCATGGACACTACCGGGTTTTACATTCCGAACCCGGATAATTTCAGCGCTGTGCAAATTCCTTTGCAGCAGGAAATCATTTCGCAAGGGACAACCGTAACTTATGCGCCAGACGTGCCGAGTTATATTGCTGTTACATCGAGCAACGTCTATACCAACGGCACTAACTACTCTGGTTATTCGACGAATGGCGGCGCGACGTGGACGCGGTTCGGCCCGACTCTCAGATATACCTGCGGGAGCAGTCAGTGCGATATTCCAGCGGGGATGATTGCCGTGGGCGTGCGGGGAAGCCGGACGCTGGGAAGCGACCATATCGTGCTCTATCCTCCCACTGGCTTTGCGCCGGAGTATTCGCAGGACGGCGGCGCGACGTGGCATGTAACTCAGTCGTTTCCGTTGAATGCCGACGGAATGACCATCAATACGACGAACTACAATAGCTTTCTGTATCCTCAGCTCGACCAGCATTTATTGAGGGCAGATCCATTTACCGCAGACAAGTTCTATCTGAAGTTCACGCATGCGCCATCCCTGCTTTATATCTCGACCGACGGAGGGCAGACGTGGCAGGGGCAGGCGAACGCCAACCTTCCTGACTGGGCGTGGGACGGGCAACTGGTTGTAAACAGCAAGGCGCAGAACGATCTTTGGTACGCCGATGGTTTCCAGGGATCGTCGCCGCACGGGGTATTTCATTCGACGGACGGGGGACAGACCTTCCAGCAGCTTGCAGGGATCAGCCATGCAATTCGGATTGCCGTGGGCGCGGGAAGCGGGCAGGCGGGGGACACGCCGTATTCGGTTTACTTTTATGGGCTGATGACAAGCAGTCCGGAGTGGGGCATTTTCCAGTCGACAAATGGGGGTTCGAGCTGGAATCGCATCTCGTATTACCCGACAGGGATTTACGATGTTCCGCGGGCAATGGCGGCGAGCCAGGATACCTTTGGCAAGGTATATGTGGGGTTCAGCGGAAACTCATTTGTGTATGGGCAGCTCGCGCCGGTGAGCGTAACGATTCCTGCAGCGCCTACAGGCGTGACGGCGACGGTTTCCGGTACGGAGATCAATCTTGCGTGGATGGCACCGGCGGGGACTGTGACGGGATACAACGTCTATCGCGGAACTTCGCCGGGAGGTGAGAGTACCACGGCGGTGGCAAGCGGGCTGGCTGTTGCGAGTTATTCCGACATGAATGTGGCGGCCGGAACGGAGTATTACTACACGGTTGCGGCGACTAACTCGGCTGGCACCGGGCCTGCATCGGCGGAGGCAAGCGCAACTGTGCCGGCGGCACCCGCGGCGCCCTCGGGATTGACGGCGACGGAGAAGAGTAGTTCGCAGATCGACTTAGCCTGGACAGCGTCCGCGGGGACAGTACTGAATTACAACGTCTTCCGGGGGGAGGCGGCGGGGGGAGAATCGGCAACACCGCTCGTGACTGGGGTAACAGGCACGAGTTATGCGGATAAGTCAGTCAGCGCGGGAACGGCGTATTACTACGAAGTGGCTGCGGTGAATGCCGCGGGGCAAGGGCCGAGCTCGAACGAAGCGAGCGCGACGGCAACGCAGCCGATGATTGCTCTGGCGACGGCCGCAGGCAGCTCATCGGCAGCAACGGTGACGGCTGGACAGATGGCCACCTATCTCATGCTGCTGACGCCAACCAACTACACGGGGACCGTGAGTTTCTCATGCACGGGCGCGCCGTCGGGCGACACCTGCACGGTGCCGTCGCCGGTGAGCGTGACACCGGCGACACCCCCATTGACCGTGAGTGTAACCGTGCAGACGAGCAGCGCGGCTGCTGCGATGAGCGGCGAAATGGGCCGCGGACTGATTCCACTGGCGGCGGTATTACTGATACTGCCCATCGGTTGGCAGCGCAGGCGGCGGATTACGATGGCGCTGGCGATTGCGGCGGTGGCGCTGTTGACGGCGGCGAATGGGTGCGGCAGCGGAAGCAGCGGTGGTGGAGGCGGCGGTGGGAGCACGAGTCCGGTGACTTCGATATTGACAGTATCCGCTACAGGCGCGGGGCTGACGACTGCGACGGAGACGCTGACGCTGACGGTGCAGTAGCGCAACCGCTGTGCGGGGAGCGAGCGGCTATTCTTATCGGGACAGCATGCCCCTGGAACTGCGCCAATTCGACGTGATCGTGCTGGGCGCAGGCGCGGCGGGGCTGATGTGCGCTGCGACGGCAGGGCAGCGCGGGCGGCGCGTGGCTCTGCTGGAACATGGCGGACAACCGGGGCGGAAGATCCTCATCTCCGGCGGCGGGCGGTGCAATTTCACGAATCTGCACTGCGGACCCGAGAACTTCATTTCAGAAAACAAGCATTTCGCGAAGTCGGCACTGGCCGGGTTTGGGCCGCGGGATTTTCTCTCGCTGGTGGAGCGGTATGGGATTCGGTGGCACGAGAAGACGCTCGGGCAGCTTTTCTGCGATGGATCGGCGCGCGCGATTGTGGAGATGCTGCTGGCGGAGTGCGGACGGGCGGCGGAGTCCGGCGGCGGGGCTGAACTGGTGCTGAACGCGCAGGGAATTCGCGTGGGGCGGAATGCGGCGGGCGGGTTCCATGTGGAGTGTTCCGCGGGAGAATTTGCGGCTGAATCGGTGGTGGTGGCCACCGGCGGTCTCTCGATTCCGAAGCTTGGGGCTACGGGGCTGGCATATGAGCTTGCGGCGCAGTTCGGGCTGAAGGTGGTTACGCCGCGGCCGGCGCTGGTGCCGCTGGTGCTGGGCGGGAGTGAAGCAGCCTGGACTGAGATCCCTGGAGTGGCTGCGGAGGTGGTGGCACAGGCGGGCGCGGCAAGGTTCAGGGAAAAGATGCTGATGACGCATCGGGGGGTGAGCGGGCCGGCGGTGCTGCAGGCTTCGTCGTACTGGCGGCCCGGGGAGCCGCTGACGCTGGATTTTGCGCCCGGATTGGAGTTGCTGGCCGGGTTGCGGGCTCCGGGGGCGCGGCGCGATGCAGCGGCGCTGAAGCAGGCGCTTCGAGAGGTTTTGCCCCAGCGGCTGGCCGGATTCCTGGTGGAGATGGATGGGCCGGCTGGATGGGGGAATGCTTCGCTGGAGGCGTGGGAGCGCAGGTTGCACGCGTGGACGCTTCATCCGGTGGGGACAGAGGGATTTGCGAAAGCGGAGGTGACTGCCGGAGGCGTGGATACTGCCGGGCTGCTGGCGCGCACCATGGAAGCGCGGACTTTACCGGGGCTGTTTTTTATCGGCGAGGCGGTGGATGTGACGGGGTGGCTGGGAGGGTTCAATTTCCAGTGGGCGTGGGCGTCGGGGGTTGCGGCGGGGAAGGCTGTGTGAGGAGCAGATTACAGATTACAGCCGAGCGCTGAGAGCCTAACAAGAAACAAAACTGGAAGTTCAATAAAACAAGAAGTCGCCATGGAGTTCCACGGACTCCCACTCATCGGACAAAAACAAAAACGTCCGCTGGATGGGGCACAGTTTCATACCCTGTGGGTCGGTAACGCCGGTGGAGGACTGGAGAAACCTGTCATCGGTTATCCGCAGGCAGTTTCTCGATTTCGGGCGTGGGGGACTCTTCGGGCATTTCCCGGTTTCCGTCGGAGGGGCCTATGCGGCTCAGGAATTTGTAGAGGACTTCGGGGCCGGTGCCGGAGATTCTTTCGCCGGGGTGGGCGTCGGCTTTCATCCAGGCAAAGAGAAAGATGAGCGGGATCCAGCCGCGCGTATTGTGCTCGACTTCGGCTCCGATCTGGTTGAGGGTGGGCATCAGGCGGATGGGCAAAGGCACCATTTCAGTCTGGAGGTTGGCTGGGTCAACGCAGTGTGCGGGCGGCGATGTGACGAGGTATTCGCGGCAGATGAGCGGTCGGATGGGGTGTATTGAGCAGGCCTCATCGACAAGGAACGGACACGGAACACGCTTGTAGAGATAGTCGATTGCCAAGCGCTTATGGGCGTCATTCTCAGGGTCCCAGAATTCCCCGCCGCTGGCGACCAGGCGTTCGAGGATGCCGGCGGAGGCTAGCGTCCGCAGTGTTTGGTCGAAGCGCCGGGCAAGCTCCTGCTGTTGAGGTTCGGGAATGGTGCGAATCCACGTGGTAAGGGCCTCCGCCTCGAAGATGCTGATGGGGACAAGCTGGCGGCAGCAGGCGCCGCAGCCGGCCTTGCAGGAAATGCTGCGACCGGCACTGACCTCTTCCGCGGCCGCAGCGCCGATGAGGGAGTCGTCGAGGTCCTGGAGGATGGGCAAGAGCTGGGTGAGGTTGGTTCGGCCAGCGGGCACAGCCGCAGTGACCGTGATGTGGCCATCGCCCCAGGCGAGGCTGAATTCGACCGAGACGGTTTCCGGGGGGGCGGAGGGCTGCTCGTCCATAGAGAAGGAATTCTACTGGAAGCGCGGCTTGGCGTGAGGAAATTATTGCTGGACTGGCGCGGCGGCTGGAATTTGCGGCGCCGGTGTTGCGGCCGGAGGCGGGGTGGGTGGCGCGCCGGCTTTGGCGGGCGGGGTGAGAACAAACCCGTTGCGGACCAGGGCAAAGCCCTGCTGCGAGAGTTCGGCCTGGAGGAGCTGGTTTTCCGGGCCGGCGAACAGGTCGGTTTTGTCCCCGGCGATGGTGGCCACAATGTGGTGGACGGTGATGGGCTTGGTATCGAGAGTTCCCTGCTCGTCGGCGTAGGTGGCGAGCGTGACCGGCGCCTCGGAGCCCGCCTGCTTGGGGATGATGGCCCAGATGCCCGCGTTGTTGTGAGCTGCGGCGAGGGCGAGGAGCGTGTCAAACGCGCCTGGGTCGAAGTCCGGGAGCAGGACAGCATTGGGATGCAGGGGCAGCCGGCTGGTGGTGCTTTGGCCGTTGGCCGAGGTGTTGACGAGGAACTGGGCGGCATCCGTTGAAACCGTGACATTGACGGCGGAACTGTTGACGGTGGCGCTCAACTGGGCGTGTTTGAGGTGATTGGCGGAGGTGAGCTGCTCAGTCTTGCTGAGGTTGTAGTTCAGGCCCTGCATGGCAACACGAATGACGGTGGTGGTGTCGCGGCCTGCGCTGGTTCCGCTGAATGTAACGGCGGCGGTGCCGACCGAGTGGCCGTGCTGGGAGATGATGAAGCTGCCGGACTGGGCCACTGCGTAGAGCGGGGCTAGAGACAGGATTGAAAGAAGTGCGAATTTGGAGATGCGGAGATCGGTCATCACAACTGCTTAGACGCCGGGTGAGGGGGAGTAGTTGCGGTTGGGAGGAAGTGGACCCTGGCCGAATTCCTGCTTCACCCCTTCCGCGATAAGACTTTATCGCGTCAAGGGAGGCAACACAACCGCGCCGGTCACGCCCTTGCCTCCCGGCAGGGAGGTCGCAGTCCGCGCTCCGCTCTACAATGGAACCCGTATGTCCACAGCAGTCCGCTCCCACGCCAAGATCAACCTCGGCCTTTATATCGGTGCGCCGCGCGCTGACGGCTTCCATGGGCTCGTCACCGTTTATCAAACCCTGGAGCTTTACGACGTGGTCACGGTGACGGCGCGGCGGGCCGCGACCACCGCAATTCGGCTTACTTCAAATGACACCCGTGTCCCTGCGGACAGCCGCAATACAGCCTGGAAGATGATCGCGTTGGCCCTTGAATCTCTGAGTACATGCGCCGACGTCCATATTCACATTGAAAAGCGGCTTCCGATTCAGGGCGGTCTCGGCGCAGGCTCCGCCAATGCCATCGCAGCGCTGGTGGGGCTGGAGGCGGAACTGGTTATCGCGAGTCACTTGCGCGCACCATCCTTCGCGCGTTCTTTGCGGGGAGGGTGGGATTTCAGGAATCCCAGCAACGCCATGATCGATGCCGTCCGCTGGCAGTCCGACCGTCTCAAAATTGCCGCCCAAATTGGCTCCGATGTGCCGCTATTTCTGATCGGTGGCACAGTCCTTGGCCTCGACCGCGGACAACAGGTTGGTCCGTTGCCCGACTTGGAGCCGCTCTGGTGCACCATCGCCACACCCACCCTTGGCGTCTCCACCCCGCAGGCCTTTCGCGACTGGGACGCGCTCTGCACAGCCGAAGGTTTGACCCAGGACGCAAGCCAAGCTAAACTAAAAGAGTTGAGCCGCGCCTATGCCAGCGCCTTCGCGGGAAGTCTCCCGCAAGGTCAGCAGGGAACCGGCTCCTCCGGTGTTCTCGCTATTGACGAGAACCTGGCCGGACCACAAGAGTCCGCGCTTGTCCGCACCGGGATCAGTAGCTGGATCCAGAACGACTTTGAACGTGTCGTCTTTCCCCAGCATCCTTCCCTTGCAGAAATCAAGCGCATTCTCGCGGCCGCCAACACACCGGAGGCAGCCCTCCATGCCTCGCTGTCCGGGTCCGGTTCGGCTCTCTTCGGGTTGTACCAGGCCCGCGGAGATGCGGAAGCAGCAATATCCCGCCTGAGGAACAGGTTCCCGGAAACGGAAGTGCGCAGCATCCTTACGCGCACCCTGCCCCGCGAAGCCTACTGGCGCGAAATGCTTCTGAAATAAGCATGTTGACAGGCAACCGCTTTGCGAGAGAGACTCGCGTTCGGTTGCAAAGTTGGGCGATCGTCTAATGGTAGGACAGTGCCCTTTGGAGGCACTTGTCTAGGTTCGAATCCTAGTCGCCCAGCCAGGTTCTCTAGCGGTCTGTGAGCAATGGTCAGTGTCGGGGGATTTACTGATCACTGTCCACTGTCCACCGATCACTGGGCAGAAGCAGCCAAAGCCAACCAGCTTGGAGGTCTTCGGAAATGGAAGCGGAAGCGTTGACAGCGTTAGCGGAAGACAAGCAGCCACCAGCAAGCGGATCCAATCAGCCGCGCGATGGGGCCCCAAAAGATCCTGAAAAGGCCTCGGCCCAGGATGCGTCCAAGTTGAAGGGCGGCAAACCAGCCCCCGAACACAAGCGGACCCGCAACCTGAGCGAGGATCGCCGTTTCAAGCTCTTCAGCGGGACGGCCAACCGCCCGCTGGCTGAGGAGATCGGCCAGCACATCGGAGTCAAGGTGGGCGACGCCAAGCTGCAGCGGTTCGCGGATGGCGAAGTTTACTTCCAGTTGCTCGAAAATGTGCGCGGCGTAGATGTGTTTGTGGTGCAGCCCACCTGCTATCCGGTGGACCAGCACCTGGTGGAGTTATTGGTAATGATTGACGCACTCAAGCGCGCCTCGGCGGCCAGAATCACGGTGGTGGTGCCCTACTACGGGTACGCCCGCCAGGACCGCAAGGATCGCCCGCGCGTCGCCATCAGCGCCAAGCTCATTGCCGATCTGCTTACCACCGCAGGCGCCGATCGCGCTCTGTTCTGTGACCTGCATGCGGCGCAAATCCAGGGCTTCTTCAATATCCCCGTGGATCATCTCTTCGCCAGCCCCGTTCTTGTGAGCCATTTCCGCGAGCTCAACCTGCCCAATCTGATCGTGGTTTCGCCGGACGCGGGCGGCGTGGAGCGGGCTCGCTTCTTTGCGCAGAAGATCGGCGCGCCGCTAGCCATTGTGGACAAGCGCCGCACCGACATCAACGTGGCCGAGGTGATGAATGTGATCGGCGATGTGGCGGGCAAATCCTGCCTCATCATCGACGACATTGTCGATACCGCCGGCACGCTGGTAAAAACCGTTGACGCGCTGTACGCATCCGGAGCTGCCACGGTTTACGCCTGCGCCAGCCACGCCGTGCTCTCCGGCCCTGCCATCGACCGCATTGCCAACTCGCGCCTGGAACAGCTGGTTGTCACCAACACCGTTCCGCTGCGCGAAGCGGCCCAGAAGCTCACCGGGCCCCCGGCCGATTCGCCTGACAAATTGCCCAAGATTAAAGTGCTCTCGATCGCCGGCCTGATCGGTACGGCGATTGAGAACATTCACCTCGAAACCAGCGTAAGTTCGCTGTTCAACTGAGTGGGCAGTGCGCAGTGGACAGTGTCCAGACGCCGCTGCACACCGCATTAACATAACGTCCGTCGTCAGGGTTCAGCTCAGTGCCCAGGGTTTTCACTGTTCACTGCTCACTGTTCACTGATCAGTGGCCCCAACAAAGGGAGCGGAGCAACAAAGTTAGTAGTGGCAATTCAAGCTAATGGCTAAAAGCTAAAAGCTAGAGGCTGCTCTTCCGTGCCCGATACCAGGAAACGAGAGAACAAATGCCAGAAGTAGTCGTAGCCAAGCCCCGTGAGGGCAAGTTCACCAAGAATGCAGCGCGCCGCGTGCGTGTCGCGGGCAAGATTCCCGCCGTGCTCTACGGTTCCGGCCATACGCCCGTTGCCGTCGAAGTGGACCCCAAGCAGATTTCCCGGATTCTCTTTTCGGAGACCGGTCACAACACCATTTTCGATGTGGAGATTTCCGGCGCGCCCGCGGCAAAGGCCATGATCGTCGATTGGCAGCGCGAGCCCATCAAGGACCAGTTGATCCACATCGACCTTAAGCGCATCGCCATGGACAAGACCATCAAGGTCAGCGTGCGCGTCAAGCTGCTGGGTGTGCCCGTCGGCGTGAAAGCCACCGGCGGAATCTTGGACCAGGTCCTGCGCGAAGTCGAGATCGAGTGCCTTCCCGCCGACATTCCGAGCCATATCGATGTGGATGTCAGCAACCTGGAACTTTGGGCATCTCTGAGGATCAAGGACCTGCCTCACACGGGTTCGATCAAGTTCCTCAATGCCGAGGACGCAACCGTGGCCCACGTTGTTTCCATCCGCGAAGAAGCAGCGCCTGCTGTCGATGCCGTGGCCGCTGCAGCAGCGACGACAGGCGAACCTGAAGTGGCCAAGAAGGGCAAGACGGACGCCGAAGCAGCACCGGCGGCCGGAGCGAAGAAGCCCGAGGCGAAGAAGTAAACATTGCCTGAGGAAAGCGAGTCCGGCAACCGTCGCGGCACCTTTTTGGTGGTGGGTCTTGGCAACCCCGGCCCGGAGTATTCATGGACACCGCACAATGCGGGGTTCATGGCAATCGATCGCATCGCCGCGCAAGAGGGCGTTGTGGTCCAGAACCGGCGCTGCCGGGCCGTTACCGCAACCTGCCGAATCGCAGGGCGCGAAGTGGTCCTGGCCAAGCCGGAGACATTTATGAACCTGAGCGGGCTTGCAGTGGCCGCTCTGGTGAGGGAGTTTGAAGCGGACCCGGCGAAGGACCTGCTCGTGATTTATGACGAGCTCGATCTGAAGCTGGGGACCTTCAAGATCAGGGAGCGCGGTTCGACGGCGGGCCACAACGGAGCCCGCAGCATAACCGGCACCCTGGGTGGGCAGGAGTGGTTGCGCCTGCGCATCGGGGTAGCACAAGATCTGCCTCCGGAGGCGATTGCAGCCGGCGGCAGGCGGCATGGCAGGGATTATCTGCTTTCGCCGATGCGCAAGGCGGATTTGACGGTGCTCGACGAGGTGCTTGACCGGGTGGCCACTGCCACAAGGCGCATCATCGGCGAAGGCCCGGCACCCGCGATGAACGAGTTTAACCGCCGCGAGTAAATTCGCCGGCGCAGCAGGATGAAACGTACGTGGCCGCCAAGGCGAATGAACGGTCTTCCACCCTACGGGTGGCTTTCCGCTCCAACCGGCGGTGAAGGCCAGGCGCTAGAGCCTGGCGGAAAAGGAATGCTGATGTCCCGTGTGTATGAAGTAATGTTCATTGTTCGGCCCGATGTGGCCGAGGAAGACGCCGACAAGCTGATCGCCGGCTTCTCCGCTACCGTGACCGGCGGCGGTGGATTGGTGAAGACTGTCGAAAAGATGGGCCGCCGCAAGCTCGCCTATATGGTGCGCAAGTTCAACGACGGCAACTACGTCCTGATGACCATCGAGGCTGGTGGCCCGGTGGTCCTGGAGCTGGAGCGCCGCTTGCGCGTTACCGAGCCGGTGATCAAGTTCATCACCGTGCGCATCGACGAGGAGGAAAAGCGTCTCGCCAAGGTGAAGGCCCTGCGTGGAACTCGCCGCAAGGTGAGCACCGAGCATGCAGCCCCCACGCCGGCAGCAGCACCGACGCCGGCGGCAGCGCCCGCGCCGGCCCGCGTTGAAGCTGCCGAGCCGGTTCAGGCCAGCGCCTAGGTGGTTGTGAAAAGAATTGCCGTTGCCGGTTTCTTTGAGTTGAACCGTCGCCGGCCATATCCTGTGTCCCGAGTCCGCCAGCGGACCCAACGGGAGCAATGAAGAGTAAAGAGGAAACATCATGCCTGAAGAAACTCCTGGAAAGGCGCCCGAGACGGGCGCAGCTCCGCACTCATCCGGATCGGAATCCGGGCCCGGTTCTGGTTCTGGTTCTGGTCCAGCCCGCTCCGGCGGACGGCCATCCTCCGGCGGACCGGGTTCCCGGCCATCCGGCGGTCCCGGCGGCCGCGGAAAGTTTTTCCGCCGCAAGAAGGTCTGCAAGTTCTGCACCGAGAAGATTGACGCGATACCCTACCGCGATGTCCGCCTGCTGCAAGGCTTTGTGGCCGAGCGCGGAAAGATCGTCCCGCGGCGGCTCACCGGTGTTTGCACCACGCACCAGCGCCGTCTCACGCGCGCCATCAAGCAGGCTCGCAATATCGCCCTGCTGCCTTTCGCCACGCGGCACTAGTCTTCGCGGCGATTGATTGCCTGCCTGCGCACTGGTCTGTTCGGTTCCGCCGCATTTCACTTGCTTGAGAAGCGGTACGAACCGAATCGAATGACGCCGGCGGCAATCTTCGCGATGCGAAGGTTTGATCCTGCGCGGCACCACCTGGGTCCGGACCCGTCCCAAGGACGCGTCCTCCGCAGGGGGTGCCCGTAACACTGGAGAATTTGTCATGGAAGTAATTCTGAAGGAAGACGTAGCCAATCTGGGAAACCGCGGAGACGTGGTCAAAGTCGCAGAGGGATACGGGCGCAATTTTCTTCTGCCGCGCAAGCTTGCGCTGCAGGCCACCCTGGCCAACAAAGCCGTCGTTGAACAGATGAAGACTGCCGCAACCCGGCGTTCTGCTTCTGAAAAGGCGCTGGCCGAGACCCTGGTCACCAAGCTCGAGCCGCTCGTGCTCAGCTTCACCCGCAAGAGTGGCGAAGCCGGCCATCTCTTCGGTTCCGTCACCTCGGTCGATATCGCGGCTGAGCTGGCTGCCAAGGGGTTTGAGGTGGATCGCCGTAAGATTCAGCTCGACGAGCCTCTCAAAAGCCTGGGCGATTTCACGGTGTCCATCAAGCTGCACCGCGAAGTTACCGCTCATGTGAAGGTGAAGGTCATCAGCGATGGCACGTCTGAAGCCGCCGCTGAGCCGGTTGAGGAAGAAGCTGTAGCCGAGTAGTTTCCGCCGCTTCCTGGCGTGCCGGGAAGCGGTGTCTATTTCTCATTGAGCCGGCGGCGCGGCGCCCACCATGGCCAGCGGCCGGCTCCGGTCCGTGCGCAGCGTGGGCGCCGCGGCCAGCAGGCTTTTGGTGTATTCATGCTCAGGCTGTGTAAGCAGCCGTGTGCAATCCCCCGTCTCCACCACCAGCCCCGCTCGCATAACGGCCACCCGGCTGGCTATCTGGCTCACCACCGCCAGGTCGTGCGAGATAAACAACATCGCCAGCCCGTGCTCCTGCTGCAATTCCTTCAATAGCGCAAGAACCTGCGCCTGTACCGTCACATCCAGAGCGGTGGTGGGCTCGTCGGCAATCAGCAGCCTCGGCTTGTTGATGAGGGCCATCGCAATCATGATGCGCTGCCTCTGTCCGCCCGAAAACTGGTGCGGATAATCGGAGTAGCGGCGGCTTGCCTCGGGAATGGCAACCGCCTCCAGCGCGGCGATGGCCCTGTGCTTCGCCTTGCGGCCCGTCCAGGCGCCGGAATGTGCGGCCGCGCATTCCGCTACCTGCTTTCCAATCTGCATCACCGGGTTCAGGGCCGTCATCGGCTCTTGAAAAATCATGGCGATCTCGCGGCCCCGCAGACGCCGGAGAGCGTCGGACCGCTGCCGCAGCAAGTCGACAGCTCCGGCGCTATGCCGCCAGAGAATCTCTCCATCGACCTGCGCAGAGGTGCCCAGCAGTCCCAAAATCGCCAATGCCGTGGCGCTCTTGCCGGAACCCGACTCGCCCACCAGCCCCAGCACCTCGCCGTCCTCAATCCGCATGCTGATGCCGCGCACCGCTTCCGCTGCCCCAAAGCGGATCTGCAGGTCACGGATGTTGAGCAGCGGCATATGCCCATCGTATTCCATCGGAGCCGGCACTTTGCGGTGCCCGCCAGAACGAATGAAAAGATGATTCAACCTGATTTCACCGGGTTTGGTGGAATCGGGGACAACCCGTTGACGGACTTCGGAATCACCACAAAAAGGGAAGGTTGCTGCTGTTTTCACGTCCAGGCGTCAGCCGCAATTCCACCCGGCCCTTGCCCGAAAGGCAACGCCAGAGACGCGATTGCTTCATCTTTTATTGCGAACAGGAGGGTCGCTTGTTAAGCTCACATGCGCCCTGAGAGCTGAAAACAACAGAACACCAAAAAGCGAAGGGAGGGAATCGATGATTCCCTCCCTTCGCTTTTTGCGCATCTTTTACTGAACGTCGCTTACTTTTCCTTCTTTGAAGGTAACCTTCATACCGCTGTAGTAGTAGATGACCTTTGGACCCAGGTTCGCAATTCTGGTTGGCGCACCAAGAGCCGCCGTGACCTGGTCGGTCGTCTGGCCCATCTCGACAGACGCTGGTTGAGCCGGAGGAGCCGCCGGGGCGGCAGGCGCATCGGGTGAAGCCGGGGCCGCACTTGCCTGCCCGCCTGTATCCGCAGCGGCTTCCGCAGTTACGTCCTTCTCAGCCTGATCGCTCTGTTGATCCGCAGCCTGGATATCCGCGCCGGGATTCGGCTCCGGTGGAGGCGCCACCGCAGCGTAAGCCGCGGGAGCTGCTGGACCCGCTGCGGAAGGCGGAGCCGCGGGCAAGCCGCCCGTACCCTGCTTCGCCTGCAGATCCTGCAGACCCTGGTCGATGGTCTCCCGCATGTGGTTCTGCATCTCCTGCAGGTCGGTCAACTGTATCGAAACCGTCAGCTGAATCTGGCACTCCGGGTTCCCCTTGCTGGAAAGAACCACGAGATTCGCCGCAGTCGCATCAGACGGAGGCGGTTCGCGCAACTGCAAAGTATCGCCGTCGCTCACCGCGCACTCCTGGCCAGATGCGTCGGTCACATCCAGGTTTCCGCCAGCCACAAACACGTGCGGGCGACCATCGCTCAGCAGCCGTGCAATGCCGCTGGAACCGGGATCCACATCCTGCTGCTGCGCATTCTGCCCCGCTTCTGCGTTCTCAAGCGCCAACTGGTTTCTCACCTCGTCGGCAATCATCTGCTTCACTTCGGGGGTCAGTACCGGCTGACCACCCTCCGGTGGTGCGGCAGCCTGCTCGGCCCCATCCTGGTGCGCCGCATAGGCCGCCGCCAGGTCCTGCGAAATCATGTAGTCCGTCAGCCAGAATGCCGCTGAAGGATACACGGCATACGGGTGGAAGTAGCCACCGTAGAAGCCGACCCACGGTGTGGCCGCTCCCCATCCCCAACCGAAGGCGATGGGAGCCGCCCACGGGTTATAGGCCCAACCGTAAAACGCGGGACGGAAGTAGAAGCCTGGCGCATAGACGTTCAGCATCAAGCCGCGATACCCATATCCGCGATAGAAGCGGTCGTACGAGTGGCCGTGATAGAAGTAGGAACGGCGCTCAAAATCGTGTCCATGATAGTTATAGCCGCGCCCCACATAGCCGCGCCGGCCCCGCTCCGAGTATACGCGGCTGCCATCGTGCCGCTCCATTGAAACCCTGTGCCCGCCCGCCAGGCCATGATGCACGTCCATTCCCCGCTTGGCATCATGCACATCGGCAACCCTGCCGCCGGGACGCGTGCGGACCGCGCTGCCGCTCTTGGTTACGTGCTCGTTATTGCCTTTTGGCGCCGGGCTTTTGAAAGACGTGTTCCTGGTCCCGCCGGTTGCGCCACCGTGCGCACCAGCACCACCTACTCCGCCTGGATGGGCGCCGCCAGCGGTCGGCCCGTGCGTGGTGGCTCCGCCAGTGGTTGGCCCGTGCGAGGTGGTGGTTGGCCCGTGCGTGGTGGTCCCGCCTGTCGTCGGCCCGTGCGAGGTGGTGGTTGGCCCGTGCGTGGTGGCCCCGCCGGTGGTTCCGCCCGCCTTCGGAGCGGCGGCCTTGGGAGCAGCAGCTTTGGGAGCAGCCTTAGGGGCGGGCGCGGCGGGTTTCTTCGTGTCGGCGGCTGCGCTTGCCAGCCAGGTCACTGCAAGCATCCCCGCTAGAATCAGCGCTGCTGAACCATTGGTTATGGACTTCCGAAACTTGTGAATCATCATCGTGGCCTCACTCCTCTGTGCTCTCTCTGCGCATCCACCCCGGATGGGCTACCAGCTTACTCAACGTTACTGACTTTCCCGTTCGTGAAAGTCACCTTCATGTCTTTGTAATAGAAGATTTCCTTGACTCCCACTTTTGCCATCCTGGTGGGTTGCCCGAATGCAGCCGTCACCTGGTCCTTTGTCTGCCCGATCGCGATGGTTGGCGGAGGCGCGTCGGCGGGCGGAGGCGGGGGCGCAATGGCCATCATCGGCGCCGGAGCCGGAGCAGCAGGCGCTTGAGCTTGCGCCGGAGCGCCACCCCCTGAAGAGGCGCCGCCCTTGTCGCTGTCGTCCGCGGGAGCAACAGTCATCACCTCAGAAACCGTCTTCACAAAGTCATCAGACGCCGGAGCCACGCCATGGGGATAAGCAAACTTGATCTCCCCGTAAAAGTGAACCGGGTCCCCGCCGGGATTCGAAGGATCCGGATAGGGATCGCTGAACGTCGCCACGACGATCCCGTCCTTCTGTGGGGTCACGCCCGTCACCCAGAATTTCTCTCCGGCAACAAACTTGCGGGACGCGCATCCATTGTTAGCCGCATCGGTCACACTGCCGCCGCCGCCGAAGGGAAGACGGCCCTTGAGAAACGATTTTGCCGCATCTTTCGCGCGATTGTTGTAATTCGCGCTCAGAACGCCGCTGCTGTACGTATTCGAGAAGGCATACGTCGAAGCCGAGCTGCACATCATCAGGCCGTCCTTTTGCAACAACACGACATCGCCGGCAGTAACGATATCCGTGCGGTCCGCTGTGGGCTTCGTAAGCTTGATCTGCGATGCAAGCTTCGCCTGAATGGCTGTTCCCGGATCACCCGCCTGGGCCTGCGCAGCAAGCGTGATCAACGTGCTTGCAATAGCGAACCCCAATACACCAATCTTATGAGTTAGAGCCATATTACACATCCATTTCATGATTTGAGGGAAGCTCTTTGACAGACCCCAAAAACTTAAACCAAGGTCGAATAGATGTCAAGAAGATTGGACCTGGCAGAAACACTCAGGATTCTGCTTAGTCCAACACAGCATTCAAACGAAAGTTCCGGCTGGTTTCCTTTTATTTCGAAGAAAGTGTGAAGTTATGCTGCGTGTGCCACCAGCAGGATGCAGGTTATATTGTCCTGTCCACCGCGTTGCTTTGCCAGTTCAATCAAGTTGGTGCAGGAAGATTCAAACGGCGATGCCCCGAGGATAGCAGCGATCTCGTCCGCAAGCAGATAACGTGTCAGGCCGTCCGTTGCCAGCAGGACCGCGGTTCCCGGTTTCAGGTCCACCGAGAAGAAATCCGGCTGAACCTCCGCCGCCACACCCACAGCCCGCGTAATAATCGACTCCATCCCTCGCAGGTCGGCGGTATGCGCGTTCTCGATGGTAAGCGTGCCGTTGCGGATAAGTTCGTTGATATACGAATGATCGACAGTGAGTTGCACGCATTGACCGTCCTGGATGATATACGCGCGGCTATCGCCCACGTTACCCAGGATCAGCTTATTCCCGTCCAGTGCCGAAGCCACCGTGGTGGTTCCCATTCCCTTGTTTTCGGGAATCTGCCCGTTCTCCCAGACATCCAGGTTGGCTGCGTTGATGGCGAGCAGCAGCCTGGCGCTGATGGGCACAGCCATGGCCGAGCTCTCAGCGTAACTCTTCATAATTGCCGCCACCGCATGGGAGCTGGCTACTTCTCCGCTGGCCATTCCACCCATGCCGTCGCACACAACATAGATGCCCAGGCCTTCGTCATAGCCGAAGGCATCTTCGTTGTTGGTTCGTACGCAGCCCACATCGCTGAGCGCCGAGACCGAGACGCGGATGCCCGTGGATCCGTCACCGGCTGCCGCTGCTTCGACATTGGAAGGTTCGCTGATGAATTCTTCGCTCATGATCTCGCTTTAGTGAGCCCTGAGAGGAATGCCTTCCAGGGTGAGTTTGTTTGCACGATGCCTATTTGGGTTGTGATCTCTTCCAGCCATCCTCTCACGATTCAGCGCCACTCGTGAGACGAAACGGAGCCTCGGGTTGCCTTATTAGCGAGCAACGTTTGAAACACAGTGAAAATCCTTCATGAATCCGGGATTCAGCAAAAATGCGCCCGGACCAGAAGCATCGAAGAGAACCACTCCATTGGTTTGACTGTTCAATTGCAGGCTGTATTTGAGCCGGTCTGGAGGAATATGCGCCGCGGCGAAGCCAAAGTGGAATACCGACCACGGGCCCGGTGCGGACGCGGAGGCATTTCCTTCCGATGAGAGGCTGTATTTGCCATCCGGCTTTGACACCCAGTGGAACGAAGTCTTTTGGCCCGCGGCGGTAATTTGCTGATTGTCGATGTTGAGCACCGCATCGGGTACGCCCGTCGTCTTCACCTCAGTCAGCGTGAAGTCCAGCGACGGCTGGTTTCCTCCGCTCGGAAACAGTGTTGTAGAAATCTTCTGGGCGTTCGACAGGAAACTCAGGAAGGCCGGGTTGATTTTAACCGCCGAGCCGGGCGCCACCACATACTGAGGGCCTTGCGGAACAACCAGCGCTTTCAGCGAACCGGCGAACTGCGTAAACGATCCTGAGCCCGGCGAGAAGATCTGCGCCACTTCCTCGGTCGAAGCTTCCGCTGTCGATTGCGGGCTGAAGGGGAACTTGGCGAGCACCGGCCCAATCTGTGCGCAGAACGCCTTCGCCCCGCCGCCGGCGGCGTTGGCCGGCGCTTGCGCGGCCAGGTTTTTGGTCGACTCAATTGGAGCTTCAAGAAGCGAGAAGCTCGTCTTGTCCAGGCCTCCCGGATCGGGAACAAACCCGTTGCGAAGGCTTTCCGCAGCCTGTTCCGCGGCAAGAGCCGCTTGCACCACAGGTGCGGCCGCCGCTGGATCGTTTGCGCTGATCGGGTTCAGGGAAAGGTTCTTTACCGCTCCTTCAAGACCCTGAAGGCCTTGGATGTAACCCTGGTTCGACTGTCCGATCAGGCGATTATCCGGCATCGACGGCGGTACTACTGCCTGGGGCGCCTGGAACACTGAAGATATTTCCGGCGCCGCAACCCCCGTGTTGATCGAGATGAGCGAGAAGAGCTCCAGCATCGCCGAAGTATTCGAGTCCAGCGCGCCCAGCTTGGTGCCGGCCTCCGCAAAGCTCTTGTACGGGATGAATTGCGCCTTCGCCATGTAGGTTCGCCAGGTTTGGATGAAGTCGGCCGTATAGGCTGACTTCAACTGGACGCTGAGCGCGGCCCGGTCAATCGGTGGTCCCGAGGATGGGCCCAGAACCCATTGCTCGCCACTGAAGTAGGGATCGGGGTGCAGAATCGCGTCCTGCATGAACGCAAAACCCGCCTTCGTATAGGCGCCCTGGATTGGATAATTGTCAAGAATATACTGCGAGGATCCGGGGAATTTGCTGTTGAAGTCGAAACCCTGCACCTTGTGGTTCGCTGCTGCCAACATGCTTTGATACACATGCTGGAATCCTTGAAAGCCGCTCAAATAAAGGCGCGCATGCGCGATCGCCGCATCGTTTTTGCTTCCGCCCGCGTTCGCCAGGCACGATGAGTTCCCCGGAAGAAGATTGGCGTAGAACTGGAACTGGGCCTGGGCAATCTGCGCCACACTCGGATCCGGCGCGCCGCTTCCCGCCCATTCCGTCATCAGCGCGGGAGGAAGAAAGTCGACGGTGTCCTGCGCCGTGTCGGGGTCAGGATTTGAGGCGGTAATCAAGTACGTCTTCAGTGGCTGGTAAGTTGCGCCGTAGTTTGAATCCGGAGTCGGCGCAGCGGGCACGGTATTCAGTTTGCCAACGATGTTTGCCTGCGTTGGAGCCAGCAGCAGCGTGCGGAATTTGTTGGAATACGCCTGGCACGCAACCGGGTAAAGAGCCTCGCCTTTGTACAGTCCGAACCGGTCGAGAATCGGCGACCCGTCCTTGCGATATCCGTCCAGTTCAGCCAGCACCACTCTCAGCTTCTCCAGCGATTCAAGATCGCCCTGCGCGGCAAATCCGCCCGCGGTCACCGGCGAAACCGGCACGGCAGCGGCCTTCGCAACACGCTCTTCGAGCGAACGGTTCCGGAAGAACGAAATGGTGAACAGCGTCAAAAGGATCAGAACCACGATGCTCACAGTTGCCAGCAGCGTGCGTTTCAGCAAGCTGGTCCGCGTGCTTGCGCGGCTGATCTCGAGCGCCGCCTTGTCGGCAAGCAGAATCTTCGAGAACAGGTGCGGCAGGAAAACCCACTGCGCAACCTTGCGCGTGCCGCCTCGCCGCGGTTGCGGCGCGGCCTGCTCCTGTTGCATCGCGGCCAGCGAGAAGATGCGCGTTGCCCCAGCATTTACCGGCGCGGCCGCCTGTTGTTGGGCCGGCCCTACCTCCAGAACATCCTCCACAATATGCGCGCGCATGCCCGCGAAGAAGAATCCGCGCAGGAATGGGTTCACGCCAATCTGGCTGGGACGCGCAACCTCCGCGAGGAAAGAAACAACCCCGGCCCGGACCTTGCGCAGATCCCTTGGAAATTCATACGCCCGCGCCAGGTTCTGCAGCTCTCCGCCCCGTGAAAGAACATCCATTCGAAATTCGGCCAGCGCGTACAGAAGCTGGTCGAATCGAGCGCCGATCATCGCTGTGGCCTGCTCGGTATAAAGGCCCGAGCCGGTCGAAAGCGTGGAAAGAAGCGTCCCGATGGGAAGCTTCACTTCCTCATCCGTGAGCCGTCCCACATACTCGGCAAAGGGAGTGATGTTATCCAGCTTTGTGAACAGCACATAGATAGGAAGCGAGATACCCAGCGTCTGCGAGAGCTGCCGCAGCCGCTCGTTGAGTCCCTGCGCCAGAGCGCGAATTTGCTCGGAAGTATTCGGAGCCAGTATCCGCTCGATGCTCACGCAAACCACCACGGAACGTGCGGGAAGACGGCTGTCGCCGAAAATCGACCCCAGCCGCGCCGGGATGGTGGCGCGCACCAGTCGCAGCCACAACGGCGCCTGGCGCAGCATCGCTCCGCCGGCTTCAACCAGCACGTAGTTGCCGGCCAGCCAGATGTTCGCCAATTGCGTTGGAGCCACCAACCCATCCCGATAGATGTTTCCCGCAATCAGTTCGGGATCCAGGCCGGACTGAAGCACGGTCTGCGTCTTGGCTGAGTTTTCGTCTCCGATTACATAAATCAACGGCAGCGACGCAAGCGACTTCGCGCCCGCCCGCCCGGCTTGCCGCACCTTCGCATCCGCATCGCGCAGCAGCGTATTCAGGTTGATCCCGTCCGGCGTATCCAGTCCCGCGCCGTGCGACGAATCTCCGCCAGCCTTGTTCAGATACCAGACCACAAACGCAACCGTCAGCGCGCCCACTAACCCCAGAATCACGCAGAACAGGATCAGCTTGGTCCCTTCAAAGTGCAGCGCAAATGCACCGCCGATCACCAGGGCCATGTATACGAGGAAAATCAGTATCCCAATCAGTGCACGTTTCATAGGGATATCTCCGCAAGCCTGGTTGTCAGCGTGTCTACATGCACCGGCAGGGCCTGGTGAATGATGTGAGAAATGGCAGGCATCGACTGCCCGAGGATTACAACATATCCCGCGTAGGCCAACACCGTGAGCAACACCAGCAGGATCGCGGCAATCGCCAGCCGCCCAACCCATGGATCTCGTCGCGGAGGTGGCGGAGCCCCCGGCGCTTCGGCAGGCCGCAGCAGCGCATACGAGCCGCGAATGCGCGCAATCTTCTCGCGAATCCGCTGCAGAATGGTGTGAATCTCCGATGCATCTCCAAACGCGAACCGCCCGCGATAGCCCAGCAAAAGGCAAAGCGCATGCAATTCCAGCACGTCGGCAACTTCATTCGATTCGGGCCGGTTCAGCAATTCGGCCACGTTGCGGAAGAACAACTCGCCCGCAAAGTGTCCTCCGAACATCTCTTCCTGCAGCGGCCGCCGTGCCCAGTCCGCAAACGTCGGATCCTTCGAATTCAGAACGCTTTCATCGAGGAATCCAATGATCGCGTAGATCGCCATCTTCGAAGCTTCGTCGCCGTAACCCATCGCCGAAGCGTCTTTCACTGCCGCCGAAATCATTTTGCGCAGCGTCGCGCGAAAGGTCTCCGCATTCTCAACGCGCTGCACAAAGAATCGCGTGCGGAGAATCACGGTGAAAACTTCCTGGAAGGCCAGGGCCAGGTTGCTGGTCTTGGCCTCTTGAGGAACTGAAGCTGGGGTGGAGCTCATGCGGATGTCTCCAGAATGACGGTCAGGTCAAAGGTTGCGTCGCCAAGGTCGCCAGGCAAGTACACGCCAACCTGCTTGGTTTGCAGAATATGTTGCCAGCACGCGCCGCTGAGGGAAACGGAAAAATAATGCATGTCGGCCTGCGCATGCAAAGCCGCGGGCGGTACGGGAAGATGCATCAACTCGAGGCCGGGAAGCGCGCGCTGCACAAGCTTTGAAACTCCCTCGGCCGAGCACACCTTTACCAGCTTGGGCGTCAGCCGCAAAATCATCGAGTCGTTCATCTGCGAGCGAATCCCGAATATCCATCTAGAACGTCGTAAACAGCGTTCGTCCGTCACGTCGGCGGCAAAAATGTAGCTGTCTGCCTTGCGGAATTGCAGCGTCACGCTGTTCGATGGCGAGACAATTTCAAGATAGCGCCGAATCAGCGCATCCATTTCCTTGAAGGTTCCCGTCAGGTCCCGATGCCGGTAGGCGGGAATCTCCTCCTGGTTTGATTCGAGAGCGAAAGTGCTCAGTGCTCCGGCCAGCCGGGCAAGGTCCAGGTACACTTCCTCCGGATGACTGCGTCTGTCCTGCAAATGATGCCGCAAGGCGGGCAGGGAAGAGCACAGCGCGTGCAGAAACCAGTAGTTCGCAACATCCAGCGCGGATGTGCCCAGTTCAAATCGGCCGGAACCCTGCCTCAGGTTGCGCGTGGAAGTAATCTTCTCTTCGATGGCCTGCGCCAGCCGGTGCAGCAGCATCACCAGGCTCTCGCTGGCGCTGATGCGCAGGCACGGCGGAATGAACTCGGGGTCCGAGGCGAATCCCCCATTGCCATCCCGGAACACCCGCGCAATGGGAAACGAAACCGTGTCGGCGGAAAGCTGGGACTGGCTCAGGAGCACAAGATTCTTGCGGGCAAATGAAACGGTCGCCTCGCCCTGCCCGACGGAATCGTCCCGGAGGGTCCGCTGCATCGCGCTGTACCGCGTGTTCGAGCCGCCTCCCTGGTCGCAGTCGAGACCCTGATCCAGCCGCGGCGGAATGGCCAGGTAAAGAACAATCTCGCTGTCAATCGAGGAGAACAGGTTGTTCAGATGTGCCGCCTCCGGCACCTGGTCGCAGTCCGGGAGATCGAAAATCAAACCATCCGGAAGAATGCCGGACGCGAAACTCAGAATGGCCAGCCCGTTGCGCATGGCTTCCGTATCGATCGAATAATGGAGAAATCCCCACGGATCCTGGCGCAGATTCGAGCTGAGAAACCAGAGCGTGTCTTCGAAGTACCGGCTCTGCGTCTGGAAATGATGGGGACCGAGATGCATCCCTTCCGACCAGACAACCCGCGACAGGAATTTCATAGGAGGAAGTCCACCATGGGAGAGTCAGTTCCAGGTCGCCCTCCGATGCGGGGAAAGCGAGCAATCAGCAATGAGGGCATGCCTGCCTGAGGCCACCATGCCGGCTGTCCGGACAATACAGGAAAATTCTCCGATGAGTCTATATCGTCCGAGAGAATAAGGCGCAAGCGCATTCTACCCAAAATCTTTTGAGATAAATAGGCAAATCCGGAGCGACTGATGATTTATGCTACCCGCATCGTGTCGGAGGCCTGATTGCATGGACAAACCGAACTCACCGGGCGGATTTGGCGGCCCAGGTTCCTCGTGGCCGGAAAACTCCGGTTCTGAACAGGACTTCGGAGCAACGGGCGTCTTTGGAGCGGTCACGCTGCCCGACCCGGTTCCGGCACCACCTGTCACCAGGCCGGAACCCGATTTTCTCGCCTCCTGGGCTACCGAAGCCCCAAAACCGCAGCCTGCCCCACCGCCTGCCCCCAGCCCTATTGCTGAGCCGGTGGTCCACAAGGTGGTTCTCGAAGGGGGCGGAGCTGCCAATTCGCCGGGGCTCCTGGATCGCATCCGCGTTGCATCCGCGGACAGAGCCACCACGGCGGATAGAGCCGCCGCGGCCGATCCGGCAGCCAAAGGCAGCGGCGGATTCACCGAGTTGCTGCGCACGCTCGGAACTGAATCGCCTGCGCCTGCGCCAAAGCAGCCGCAAGCGCCGCCGGCCAGCTCTGGCTTCACGTCCCTGCTGCAGACATTGGGCTCCGCGGAAACACCTGCCGCCCCGGCTGCGACTCCGGCCCCAGCGGCCCCTTCGTATGCGGCCCCATCACCCGGCGGGTTCACGGAAATGCTCCGCGCGACCCCGGTCTCAGGCGGCGCCGCTGCCCCGGCTCCCACGCCGCCGCAGAGCCAGCCTGGATCGTTCACTCAATTGTTCGGCACCCTGGGCGGAGCAGCCGCCACCTCCGCGCCACCTCCGGCAAGCCCACCAGCGGCCGGTTCAAAACCCTCGGGGGCCGGGTCCTTCACCCAGATGCTCTCGCTTGAGCAGCAGTCGGCTCCTGTCCAGCCGGCATTTCGCGAACCGCCGCCCCCCGTGGGCGGCCTCGATTACGGTCTACCCTCTGCGGCCCCGAAAGCCGCCGAAGCCAGTCGCGATCCCTTCGCTTCCGCGCCTGCGCAACCGCTTCCGCAGCCCACACCGCCCGGTTCGGGGGTTGGCATTACGCGACTGATTCAAATGCTCGACGAGCCAGGGAAGCAACCGTCTCCGCGCCTGGACCCTGCGCCTCCGCCGCGCGCCGCCGAGCCCGGCGCTTGGACGCAGACATTCGCTTCCCTTTCCATGAGCGAGTCCGTTGCATCGCCCCCCGCGGCGCCTCCGGCTGCACCCGCATATCCGCCCTTCGTTCCCCCACCCGTCGCAAGTCCCCCGCCTGCCGCCGCTGCGCCTTCCGGGCCAAGCGAGTTTACCCGTATCCTCGACGCCTCCAGAATCCGTGAGCTGTCCATGCGCGGCGGCGCCGGAGCGGAAAGCCTCGCGCCCCCGCAGAATCCCGCCTCGGCGCCGCAATTCACGCCGCCTTCGGCACCGCAGATGCCCAGCTATCCCATGCCGGCTGCGCCTCCCCCGCCATCCATGCAGGGATTCGGAGCCATGCCTCACCCGGGAGCATTTCCTCCTCCGCCGCAGCCGCCACAGCTTCCCATGCACTATGGTGCGCAGCCCCCGTCCATGCCCATGCCGGGGGGCATGCCCCCGCAGCCTGGAATGTTCGCTCCCCCGCCCATGCCGCCCGCCCCGCAGCTACCTCCGGTCCAACCGGCTCCGCCGGCAGCAGGCAAGCTGCAGCAGCTTGTCCCGCTGCTTCTTGTCGTCATCATCGTTTTGCTTGTGGTGCTGATCGTCACGGTGTTTTTCCTGATGAAGCATTAGCACGCGCACAATTCCTTGCCTCCGGCGTGGGAGGCCGGCCAGCGAGCGCGGAATGTACATGAGCCGTGGGTTGCGTGCTCGAAACCGCGGTCCGCTACGCCGGTTGCGCCAGCAGGATAATCAGCTCGAACTGCGGGTTCAGGATATCCGCCGGCGCGTAAACAGCAAAGTTGCGCGCCCGCAGCACCGATTCCCACACCGGGCCACCTTGCTCGATGGCGAAGTATTGGTGGCGAAGTTTCACCGGAATCGACCGCGGCGGAGGCGATACATGTTGCAGACGAAGTCCTGGCAGCGCATTGCGAATCAGAGTCTCAAGTTGCGTTGCCGAGCAGGCCTTCAGCAGCTTCTGCGAGCGGTCGATCAGGTCCGCATCGCGGATATCCGCTGAAACCGCCAGGTAGAACCGCGAGTTCTCGAAGTAAGCATCCTTGTCGATTGAAGTCGCGTAAATCGTATCCCGCACCAGCTTCAAAGGTAGCGCGACAAAGTTACTTGGGACAACCGTCTCCAGCATGACACGGATCAACCGGTCCAGTTCTCCAAAGCACACGCCCAGTTGATCGTGATTGTAGGCGGGTAAGTCCTTGGGAGCGATTTTGCTTGAAAAAGCGGTTAACGCCCCGGCCAGATCGGAGAATTCGCTGAACAACAGTTCGGGCTGAACATTCGTCGATTCCAGAAAATGACGCAGTGCCGGAAGGTGGCAGTTGATGGTGTAAAGCAGCCAGAAGTTGGCCACGTCCGACGCCGTGAAGTCGGCCAGCGACTGGTTCTTCTGCCGCCGACTGCCGGAGAGCTGGCTGCTGCGCGCCACCAGCAATTCCACCATGTTGCTCAAAATCCGCTTCAGCGTCGGGTGCGCATGAATGTCGATAAGCGGCGGAATGTACGCCGGGTCCACCTGGTATATGCCCGTCTCCGAGCGGAGAATCCGGATGCACCCCAGAACCACCGATCCCTCGCGGTTCTCGCCCTCGGCAAGAATCTGCAGGTTCTTGCGCGCAACCTGCACCGGCTTCTCGCCGCTTCCCGTGTTCTCGTCGCGGACCATCAGCAGTTGCGCCAGGAACCGGGTGCTTACGCGCCCGCGATCCACGCTGACGTTCATGCCTCCGTTCAGGTACTCGGGCACCGCCAGGTAAAACGTGCACGCCTGCCTGCCGTCCTGGAAGCATTCGTCCAGTATCCGAGCCGGAGGCGGATACTCTGACGCTGGAATGTCGATCGGGAGTGCGTCCGGGAAGATGCCCGAGGCCAGAACAATCGCGAGCCGCCCTTCGGAAAGAGCCTTGCTATCGATCTGGATTTCGCGAAATCCCCACGAACGGGCATTCAGAGAATCCAGATAGAATCGCGAACTGTCCTCAACAAAGCGCTCCTGCGCCTGCAGATGCTGCGGCGAGAGAAACGTGCCTTTCGACCAGATAACGGGCTGAAGTTGTCGCATCTTTAATCAGCAACCTCGACTGAGTATGTCATATTACCGGTTGGTCTCGAAGCATGTCCAAAACATGCCTAAAAGGAAATTCGAGAGCGATCTCGATATGCAGAAGAGTGAACTGTTCGAGGAATTCGATGACCGCGTAAGTGCCGATTAAACACCATCATCCTCGCACAAGTTGCGGTTTGAATTGAAATTTTGTTTCTTCCCCGTCTGGTTGTGAAGTTGAGCTGAAATCCAACCGGTAAACCAAAGAATTATCTAGACAGGCGAAACATTTTGTGGTTTCTTTGGGTTTACCGAATTAAGTTGCATCACCGGAGTGAAATGGCCAGAGAGAGTACACAGCAGAAACTCAGTCGCGTCCGGGCGCCCCGGGTGCAGATCACCTATGACGTCGAAGTCGGAAACGCAATCGAGATGAAGGAATTACCCTTCGTCATGGGTGTGTTAGGCGATCTTACAGGGCAGCCCGAAAAGCCGCTCGCCGCTTTGAAGGATCGTAAGTTTGTTGAGATCAACCCTGATAACTTCGACAGCGTGCTCAAGGGCATGCAACCCCATCTGAAGTTCTCCGTAGAGAACAAGCTCAGCTCCGATCCCAAGGCGGGACAGGTTGGAGTCGACCTTCACTTTGAAAGCTTCGACGACTTTTCTCCCGCCAAGGTCGCGGAACAGGTTGGTCCCATCAAGGAACTCCTTGACCTTCGAACCCGCCTCTCCAACCTGCGCGGAAGCCTGCAGGGCAACGACGAGCTCGATAAAGCTTTGTTCGACGCCGTCTCAAAAACTGAAGAATTGAATAAGCTGCGCGGCGAAGTCGGCAAAGCGGAGGGAGATAAGGAATGAGTAGCTCAGCCAATCCACTTGCGGCGCAGGCCGCCGAAACCCAGACAACTGAGGTTTCTCTCCTCGACCAGATTGTCGCCCAGGGGCGCTTAGGCAAAGAT
>Ga0302278_10001463_pt1 | contig 28889 bp, 24 predicted proteins | sample III_Bog_N3_2_FD_194543 | JGI IMG/M metagenome (GOLD analysis project Ga0302278, IMG submission 194543) | Peat permafrost microbial communities from Stordalen Mire near Abisko, Sweden - III_Bog_N3_2 | ecosystem: Environmental > Terrestrial > Soil > Wetlands > Peat | place: Sweden: Abisko... | reverse complement strand
TCTGCACGTGCGCTGTGGCTGCGGCTTTGGCCATGTCGTCGACGATTGCAGCCAGCTGCGCCAGCGCGAAGCCTTCTTCAAGAATAAAGCTGGCGCTCAAGAACTTCGGCTCTGCGCCGGAGACGGCGAGATCGTTGACGGTTCCGTTCACAGCCAACTCGCCGATCGACCCGCCGGGAAAAAACAGCGGCTGCACGACGAACGAATCGGTGCTGAATGCGAGCCGCGCGCCGCCGGTCTCAAGCAGCGCCGCATCGCCCAGGTTTTCCAGCGCCGAGTTGCGGAACGCGGGCAGGAAGAGATGCTCCACCAACTCGTTGCCCAGCTTGCCGCCGCCGCCGTGGCCCATCACGATGGTGGGATAGTCGGCGAGCGGGAGCGGGCAGCACCAGTTGGCGAAATCGGGCGACTTGTCCGTTGTCTTTTCAGTCATTCGCAACCTGCGTCTACCGAATTACGATGGGCAAACCTGGAAATTAGAGCCCGTGCGTATTTGCTATTTGCAATGATTATTCCAGACGCAATGAGGAGCGCCCCCACGAGATTAAGGATCAATTCGTCGTTTTGAAGATACTCCCAGTTGGAAGGCGAGAGCAGGAATGGCGCGCCGACTGCGTAGTACAGCGCATAAAACGCCCTCTCTGAGTCAACTCTTCCATACAGTGCGTACTCGACAATGAAGATGGCAGGAAGATATGCCACATACCCGCAAAGAAAGCCCAGGAATGTGCGATAAACTCGTTTCCACATAATCTGTTACTTTCCCTCTGTGATTTCCTTCAACCGCTTGTCTTTCCCGCTCCAGCCAACTCCTCGGCCGACAAAAACCGTCCGTAGTTGTAATACGCGGCGCAGGCGCCTTCGCTCGAAACCATGGTTGCGCCGAGCGGATGGCGCGGCGTGCATTCCTTGCCGAACGCAGCACACTCAGCGGGCTTGATGGCTCCGCGCAGCACGTCGCCTGCCCGGCACAGCGGCGACTCCTCGGTGTGTATTCCCGAAATATGGAAGCGCTCTTCTGCGTCGAATTCGCGATAGTCGGCATTGAGACGCCAGCCGCTTTGCGGGATGACGCCGATGCCGCGCCAGGCGCGATCGGTGACTTCAAAAACTTCGCTTAACAGTTTTTGCGCGGGGCGATTGCCCTCGAAGGTGACGACGCGGCTGTAGGCGTTCTCCACTTCGTGGCGGCCGCTTTCGAGCTGCACCACCGCGCGGCGAATGCCATCGAGCAGATCGAGCGGCTCAAAGCCTGTGACCACGATAGGCACGCCGAATTTTTCTGCCAGCGGCGGATATTCCCAGTAGCCCATGACACTGCAAACGTGGCCGGCGGCGAGAAAGGCCTGCACGTGATTGCCGGGCGAGGACATGATGGCCGCAATTGCAGGCGGGACCAGAACATGGGAAACAAGCAAAGAAAAATTCTTCAACCCGCGGCGTTTCGCCAGGTGCACGCTCATGGCGTTGGCTGGGGCGGTGGTTTCAAAGCCGACGCCGAAGAAAACCACCTGCTTGTCGGGATTCTTGACAGCGAGTTCAACGGCATCGAGGGGCGAATACACGACGCGCACGTCGCCGCCGCGGCCCTTCACCTGGAAGAGGTCGCCCTCGGTTCCGGGGACGCGGAGCATATCGCCAAAAGAGCAGAACATGACGCCGGGTTGCGCGGCAATGGCCAGCGCCTTGTCGATCAATTCGAGCGGCGTGACGCAGACGGGGCAGCCGGGGCCGTGAATCATCTCCACACCGGCGGGGAGCATTTGATCGATGCCGTTCTTGATGATCGAGTGCGTCTGGCCGCCGCAGACTTCCATGATCTTCCAGGGGCGCGTGGTAACCTGGGCGATTTCGCGCGCCAGGGCCCGGGCAATTTCGCCGTTGCGGAATTCGTTGAGGTACTTCATGGTTTGGAAGCGGAGTTAGCGGAGTTAGCGGAGTTAGCGGAGTTGGCGGAGCTTGGGCAGCCGCCGTCGCACGAGCAACTGCCGTCAGGGCAATTCGATTGCGGCCGCTGGGCCGCGCGGGCGAAGGCTTCCTCCTCGCTCGCCAGTTCTTCATCGAGCACGCCCATGGCGCGGAAATCGGCGAGGGTCTGCTCGGCGGTTTCCTCATCGATCTTCGAGAGGGCAAAGCCCACGTGGACGATGGTGTAGTCGCCGACCTCGACCTCGGGCACGTAGTCGAGGCAGACCTTTTTGACCACGCCGCCGAAGTTGACGCGGCCGATGCGGATGAGGCCGTCGGTGGTGATCTCTTCGACTTTTCCAGGAATTGCCAGACACATAGCAACCTTCTTATACCGTTCGGGGGTGACGGTCAAATGTGATCTATATCACCTGTTCGTGCGGCCGGGAGTCACTCCGACATTGAAGGCTGGTTCAGATGCGGGCGGCCACAGCCCACGTTGCAGTGTCGAAGGTCCGCCCGGTCCGTACCCCGCCGGGCACCCCCCTCTCCCCCCACTATTTCTGTAAGCAAATACTCTGTTTTCAGTGCTTTACGCGATGGGTTGCCGTGTAAATATCTGAAAAGACATATAGTTGCTTGCAGAAATTAGACAACAAAGGGGTTAGAGGCAGGTGTCAGGTTTCAGGGATCGGGTCCGTCGAACCGCGCTCCCTGCCTCATTGAGGGCTTATGGGAATAGTGTGCGCCGGGAGGGGGAAATTCTATGCAAAGCTAGCGACTTAGGGATTAGGGTTGAGGGACTAAGAAATCAGTGGGTTAGCTGCGGCGCGGGCCTGATGTAGGGTGAATAGGACTTGACAACGCGAGCTCAGCGATGGGATGAGCTGGGGTCGAGCCACAAAAGGCGACGGCAAGTTCTGTATTGCCGACGATGCAACTACCAACTGTGCAATTGATTAAATCGTCACCCCGGTGCTGTCATTCTGACGAGCGCAGCGAGGAAGAATCTGCGGTTGCCTTTCGGCAAACTTCCCAATTGGCGACGATCCATTCAGAATCCGAGAATCTCTTCACGCTGTGTGCGTCAGTCTGGCCAAATTGCTCCTCCGAATCCTGAACTGGCCACGGCGTGAATCCAATAAGATGCCATCCAGCGATAGCCGGTCTCTGGCCTTCGAACCTCAACAGTGCGACCGAGCGTTGGAGCTTGCGCGGGGATTGTGCGCCAACCGTCCGGATTCGAAACATAGATCAACTCCGTGCCGTCCGGTTGCGGTAGCTGAGCGAGGGCGGGCGCAGGGGGATTCACAACAATAATCTGAAGAGCCTTCTTCCCTCTGCCGCATCGATCGATTTCGGCTACGCGATATGGGCCGGGAAGCCCCGCCTTGCGCAGTGCTTCCAGGACACGGGCCTCCGTTGCATCTGCTCCCGTTCTATTGAGCCAATTGGGCCCGGTGCTAACAACACGCGGCAGTTTCGCCGCACTTGCACTAGAAGTGGCTGGAATCACAAAAGCGACGGTGAGCTCCTGATTGTTCGTCACAAAGTTGAACACCGGAGATGGCAGGACCACCGCGAGCACGCAGAGCACGGCCACGACCGCCAGAATGGTTGGCGTTCTGCGGGTCAATGTCACCAGCATCGCTAACGCGCCTACGGCGATCCAGCACGACGCTGTTTGGAATTCGAAGTCAGACGTGAAGAGCCAAAACACGTGTAACCACGAAAGGTACCGTCCAACGTGTAGATGAAACAACAGCATCATCCATCCTGGGGACAGGCAGTAGCACAGGCACCCCATAGCCGCACCAACCGCCGCCAAGATGAAAGCATTGCGACGGCCGGAGAGCCATCGACGCGGATAAGCGGCGGCGACGATGCCAACAACCGGAGCGAACAGTATGAGGAGACCGGGCTCGGCCGGGAACCAGCGCTCGTAAACTCCCACAAGCATGCCGGTTGCACGCGCAACACCGAGAATGACGCCGCCTAGTACGAGGGTGGCAATGCTCGCCAATAAAAATCGCAGGAAGCGACTCACAGGCCTCACGTCGGCCTGAATTGAATGATCTTGTTCCAGCTCGGATTCCATCGATCGGAATTATAGGCCGATCCAGCCGCATCGAACATTATCAATTCTCGCGTGCAAATCACACATGGGTTCCGGATTGACTTGGCGGGTGGTCTGCCAGCGATTGAAGTCCCATCCATTGCGTTGCGGTCGTGTCACCGTCTATGCGGAAGCCACCATTTTCCTTCGCTGCGACCGCCGCTGGAAGCAACTGCAGATCCCTCACTGCGTTCGGGATGACAAGCGCTTTTTAGGTTGTTCATGAATCACCGGCCGTGCGTCGGTTACTGGTTGATGAACTTCTCAAACAGCCGGCGGCATCTGCGGCCCAGGATCGGTAAATCTGTGGGATGGGTTCAGTCGGAAACCATCAGCTCACCGGGAACGATGGGGCGGGTGCGGGGCAAAATGCCGCGGGCTGCCGCACTGCCGAAGACCACGAGTACGGCGACGAAAACCACGAGTTTTATAAGGCTGCCGGTGGAGTCTTCCGGGAGCGTCTTCCAGAGAATGAGCAGGATGGTTTGCGCGGCGGTCACGGCCCAGACCGATCCATAAAAATAGCGGCGTTCCCAGCCTTCGCCTTTTGTGGAGGTTCCCACGCGCGGCAGCTTGCCCATCATGCCGAGGAGCAGGATGAAGGCGCAGAGCGGCGAGTAGCCGTAGAGGTAAATCTGTTTCATGCGCCAAACGCCGGTGGCGGCGGCGTAGACCAGTGCCGCCATATTGAGCAACGCATAATTCAGGATGGCGTTCCAGGCGAAGGTGTAGCAGACGCGGCGATAGAGCGGATTGGGCTTGTCTTCGTCGAAGCGCAGGATGTAGGGGCGATGCTCGGAGCCGGGCAGTTGCGCGTTGTAGCCGGCGATGCCGGTTCCGATGAGGACCGCGGCGAGCCACGCCCAATTGGCCCAGTGAAAACCGCCGGAAAAGAGGCTGAAAGTGAGCGGACCGGGGGCCAGAAAGAAGACCCAGATCCAGATAGGCCAGTGACAAAGGCGATAGACGTTGGTGTTGCGTTCCCGGATTTTGCGCTCTCCGGCGTATTCAATTCTTCCGCTGTATCCCATGGGCGGAGTCTCGCAAAAGGGGCGGGGCCGCGTCAAGAAAGCAGGGAGCTAGGGAGCAAGGGAGCGAGCCAGCGTGCTATCCCACCCTTTCGCCCACAAAGCCGGGCGAAAGGATGGGGCGCGGGCTGGTAAGCGAGTGAAGCGCGAAGAGCTGACTACTGCTGCGCGAAGGCGACGACTTTTGGGCCGACCTCGGCGGAGCACTCGGCGGGCGCCATGTGTCCGCAACCGGCAAAGACGTCGAGCTGGGATTGCGGGATGAGGCGATGCATGATGTCGCCATCGCTGAGCGGCGTGACGCGGTCGAGAGAGCCCCACACGAGGAGCACGGGCATTTTGAGTTGCGGAAGAACATTGTCGACCACGTCCTGCGCTGTGAGCATGGTGGCAAGGGCGCGCTCGACGACCCAGCCGTTCAGGCGGAAGTTGCGCAGGATGTCGCGAGCGATGAATGCCGGGATGGGCTGAGGTTGCGGCGAGAGGAGGGCTTTCAACTGGTCGAGCTGGGCGGCGGTGGAAGGAATGAATAGCGAGGTGTCAAACGTTGGTGGGACGTTGAGGCCGGCGGAGTCAAACAGCATGAGGCGGCTGACGCGATCGGGATGCTCGGCGGCGACGAGCGCCGCAATCCATCCGCCCATGGACCAGCCGCCGAGCTCGACCTGCTTGAGGCTCAGTGCGTCCATGAAGCGCACGACCACGGCGGCTTCGTCGCGCACCGAATAGGAGAAGTCCGCGGGCTGCTCGCTGCGGCCGTAGCCGATGAGATCGGGAATGTAGACGCGGAAACCGGATTGGGCGAGGTATGGCGCGAGATTGCTCCAGTGCTCCGCGCTGGCGCCGAGGCCGTGCACGAGAACGACGACAGGGCCGTTGGCCGGACCCTCGGCAAGATAGTGCACGCGATGGCCTGCAACCTGCACGGTCCGGCTCTGAATGCCCGCGAGGTCTTCTTGCAGGTAGGTCCACGCGTTGAGGTAGCTCATGGGCCGGAGGTAGAATCCGACGCCTGCGAGCAGCGCCAGGGCAAGCAGGGAGCAGAGGGTTCGCTTGATCAGATGCTTCGGACGAGACGTAGTCATGGGCTAGCTTCTTTCTTCTTGCAGAACTCGCGCTCTTTGCCATCCTTTTTCGATGACGCGCACGGTAATGGGATCGAGGACGAGGGCGCTATGGCTGCTCCATTCCGCGGGTTCTAGCCAGCGGACGGCGTCGGCGTCGGAGGCCGCGCGCAGTTCGCCGCCGGTAACGCGGCAGAGGTAGTCGGCAATGACGTAGTGGTAACGGACGCGGCCGGCCTCGTGCCCCTCTTCGCGAAGGATGCGATCGAGAAGCTCGACCAGCTCCAGCGGTTCAACGAGTAGGCCGGTTTCTTCGCGGACCTCGCGCGCGACGCCTTCAACCAGGGTTTCACCGACTTCAAGCACGCCGCCGGGAAGCGTCCAATGGCCTTTGAGGGGTTCGCTGCCGCGGCGCACGAGGAGCACACGGCCTTCGTGGACTACGACCGCGCCCACGCCGACGAGAGGAGATTGGGGAAACTCGCGCTGCATTTTGTCCAATCGGGATCCCTCCGGGGCTAAAGCCCCGACTCTATCTTGTGGGGCGGTTACGGCGCGAGTAAACTCGCGCCCTGATACAAAGCCGGCCTGTGAAACAGGGTACTAGCATTCATTTCCGGTCGTGCCCATTCAAAACAGCTTCAAGCCAGCCTCCACAGTCCGCGCAGGAATCGTATGCCTCCCGCTATCATCAAACAAAGACGGAGAGAAATAAAGACACAGAGGTGCGAAAGATGGCGGAATTTACATTGCGAATCGATGGCATGCACTGCGGCTCCTGTGTGCGCCGCGTGAGCCAGGCACTGACTGCGGTACCGGGCGTGACGGTGAACGAGGTTCGCGTGGGAGCGGCCCGGCTGAATGCAGCCGAGGAACCCGCGCCGGTGGATCTGGCCATTGCCGCGCTCGCCAAGGCCGGCTACACCGCGCATCTGGAATCATAACGCGGAGATTTGGAGCCGACCGTGGCCTCGAGCACCACAGAATCGCTGACGCTGCCCGTTCTGGGCATGACGTGCGCCTCATGCCAGCACCACGTCGAGGAGGCTCTGCGTGCGACAGCGGGCGTGGAATCGGCACGCGTGGATCTGATGGCGCATCGCGCGACTGTGGTCTTCGATCGTGCCGCAGCCAGTCCTGCGCAACTGGTGGAGGCAATTCGCGGAGCGGGCTACGATGCGGTGCTGCCGCGCGAGGACGGCGGCAGCGCGCGCAATGAGGATGCGACAGAAGGTGCGACGACGAAGGCGTGGGTGACGCTGACCGCGGGCGCGGCAGCGATGCTGCTGGCCATGCCTCTCGAGACGGAGATGGGCGCGGGCGATGCTTTTCTGGCGCGCGTACTTCCGTGGCTCTATGCCATCCCGGCCCCGGCGCTGCGCTGGTTCCTGCTCGCGCTTACGGCCGTGGTCGTGGCGTGGGCGGGGCGCGGGATCTACGGGAGCGCGTGGAGCGCACTGCGGCACGGCACGACCAACATGAACACGCTGGTGAGCCTGGGGACGGGCGTGGCGTTTGCCTATTCGGCGTATGCGACGGTTTGGCCGGCGCCGGGACGGGAAGTTTATTTCGATGCGGTGCTGCTGATTGTGGGTTTTCTGTTGCTGGGAAAGGCGCTTGAGTCGAGGGCGAAGCGGCGGGCGCGGGCGGCGCTGGACTCGCTGTCGCGGTTGCGGCCCGCGACGGCGCGACGACTGGTGGACGGCGTGCAAACGGTGGTGCCGCTCGAAGAGGTGCGTCCCGGCGACAGCGTTGTGGTGCTGCCCGGCGAGCGCTTTCCTGTGGACGCTACGATTCTGGAGGGGCGCACCACGGTGGATGAGTCGATGCTGACCGGCGAACCGACGCCACTGGAGCGCGCCGTCGGCGGGCGCGTGCTGGCGGGATCGCTGAACTACGACGGCGCGGTGGTGTGCCGGGCGGAGTCGCTGGGCGAAGACACGATGCTGGCACAGATTGCGCGGATGATGGACCAGGCGCAGAGTTCGCGCGCACCGATGGAGCGGTTGGCCGACGCGGCCAGCGCGATTTTTGTGCCGGTGGTGCTGGGGCTTGCGGCGGTGACGTTTGTGGCGTGGCTCGTGGCCGCGCATTCGCTGCCGCTGGCGCTTGCTAATACGGTGGCGGTGCTGGTGATTGCGTGCCCTTGCGCGATGGGGCTGGCGGTGCCGGCGGCGTTGACCGTGGCCGTAGGCCGAGGCGCGCAACTGGGTGTGCTCTTCAAAGGCGGCGAGGCGTTGGAACGGCTGGCGCATGTAGACGCGATCGTTCTCGACAAGACGGGGACGCTGACGGTGGGAAGGCCGGTGCTGGAGCGGATACAGGGAATAGGGAATAGGGAACAGGGAACAGAAAAGCCGGGAGCAAGGGAGCAAGGGAGCGAGGGAGCGGAAACGCCGGGAGCAAGGGAGCAAGGGAGCGAGGGAGCAAGAAAGGCAGAGGGCGAACTGCTGCGCATGGCTGCGGCGGCGGAGGAGCGATCGAACCATCCGCTGGCGCTTGCAGTGGTCGATGCTGCGCGTGCGCGGGGCCTCGAATGGCAACCGGCGGAGGATGCGCAAGTTTTGCCAGGGCGTGGATTGACAGCGCGCATGGAAGGGCACGATTGCATCCTGGGCAATGAGGCGCTGTTCAGTGAGTCCGGCATCGCGCTCCCCAGTGATGTGGCTGCGCCGGAGCCGGGCGTGACACGGTTGTGGATGGCGGTAGACGGCGTTCCCGCCGCGTACTTCGATGCGCGCGATGCATTGCGGCCTGATGCGGCGGACGCGATCGCAGAGCTGCGGAGCGCCGGACTTCGCGTGCTGATGCTGACCGGCGATTCGGCCGCCGCGGCGGCGCCGATTGCCGAGCAGGCGGGGATCAAGGAAGTGGAAGCGGGGCTGGACCCAGCGGGCAAGCTGGCGCGGATTCGTGAGCTGCAAAAGTCCGGGCTCCGCGTTGCCATGGTGGGCGACGGAATCAACGACGCGGCGGCGCTGGCCACGGCCGACGCGGGCATCGCCATGGGCAGCGGGACGGATCTGGCGCAGGAGGCGGGCGATGTGCTGCTGTTGCGCGCGCAGCCGGCTGCCATTCCCGCGGCGCTTGAGCTGGCGCGGCAAACGGTGCGCGTGATGCGCCAGAACCTGGGCTGGGCCGTGGGCTACAACCTGCTCGGGATTCCGCTGGCAGCGGGAGCGCTTTATCCGGCGTTTCACATTCTGCTGACACCGTGGCTGGCGGCGGCCGCGATGGCGCTGAGTTCGGTGTGTGTGCTGGCCAACAGTTTGCGGCTGCGGGCATGGCAACCTGCGCCGCTTGCCGCGAGTTCGGCACGCTAAACTAGACGCAGGCTCTGATTGTGCGCATCCTCACCCGCTATATTCTCGGCGAAATTCTCTCCCTCACGCTCATCGGCTGCGCGCTCTTCACGTTCATTTTATTCATGCCGCAACTGCCACACATCCTTGAGGTGGTGGTGCGCAACAGTTCCACATGGGCGGATGTGGCGCAGGTTTTTCTCTTCACACTGCCAAACTTATTCAAATTCACGATTCCCATGGCGGTGCTGTGGGGCGTGATGCTGGGCCTGAGCCGCCTGGCGGCCGACAGCGAGATTATTGCCATGCGCGCCTCGGGGCTGGGCATCTGGTACTTTGTGCGCGTGGCATCGATCGTGGCGGTGGCGGGCACGTTGTTGGGATTGGTCAACTCGCTCTACCTGGCGCCGCGCGCCAACCAGGCGATCATCGAAATGGAACAGGCGCTGGAGACTTCGCAGGCGTCGTACGAGATTGAGCCGCGCGTCTTCTACGAGAATTTCAAAGACTTCGTTCTCTACGTGCAGGATGTGCGCGCGGGCGCGGGCGCGGCCAACTGGCGCCAGGTTTTCATGGCCGACGTCAGGGATCCAGCGAATCCAGTGATCACGACGGCAGCCTCAGCCACCGTGGTCAACGACAACTCGCAGGAGCTGATCATGCGCCTGCGCGACGGCTTGCGCGACGAGACCGTGGCCGACGAGCCGGGGCAGTCGAATATCTCGACGTTCACGACCACGGACATGCCTCTGGCGCTGGGCCCGCAGAGCGACGTGCACCTGGGGCGCATGGATACGGCGCTCTACGCGATGCCGCTGGGCGTGTTGTTCGAGCGCATTCACGAGCTGAGTGGAAAGCCTGGGGCCAAGCGCTACCTGATCGAGCTGCACAACCGCTTCGCGCTACCATTGGCGTGCGTGGTGCTGATGCTGCTGGGCGTGCCACTAGGGGTGAATTCGCGGCGCGGCGGCAAAAGCGCCGGCTTCGTTTTCACCATTCTGCTGGTGTTCGTGTACTACTTCCTCTCGTCGACCGGCATTCAGTTGGGGCATCAGAGCCATCTGCCGGCATTCGTCGCCGTATGGGCTGCGAATTTTATTTTTGCCGTAGCCGGCATCTTTTTGCTGTGGCAGATGGCGACCGGCGGATGGATTCTGAGCGCCTTGGCGGCGTGGGCTTCAAGACTGCCGCAATTCAAGGTTCCGGCCAAGAGCAACGGGTTCCACCTCACCGAGCTTCTCGGCAGGTTGCAGCCGCGCTCGCACAGAGCCGGGCCGCGCAGCGTTTTTCCGCGCATCGTTTTCCCGCGTATCCTGGACGAGTACATCCTGCGCGAATTCACCGGCATGTTCGCTTTGGTGCTGGCCGGATTTGTGCTTCTGATGATCGTCTTCACCTTCTTCGACCTGGTAGGCGACATTCTGCGCAACCACATTGCGCTTTCCGTCGTGGGCGCGTACCTGCTGAACCTGACGCCCAGCATGCTCTACAACATTGCGCCGCTGGCGGTGCTGATTGCGGCGCTGGTCACCTTCGGCGTGATGAACCGCAACAGCGAGATTGTCGCCATCAAGGCCACGGGGATCAGCCTGTACCGGCTGATCATTCCGATTGTGACCATGGCCGGGGTGCTGGCGGTGGTGCTGTTTCTGTTCGACCAATACTATCTGCCCCAGGCCAACCGCAAGCAGGAGGCGCTGCGCAACCAGATCAAGGGCCGGCCCACGCAAACCTACCTGCATCCCGAGCAGAAATGGATGTTCGGACAGAAGCCACTGCCCGGCGAGCCAGGACGTATTTTCTATTACGAATTCTTCGATCCCGACCGCAACGAGTTTGCCAACCTCTCCGTATTCGAGTTCGACCCCGGGACCTTCCAACTAACCCGGCGCATCTTTGCCAAGCGGGTAGTTTGGAGTCGCGACTCTGCCGGATGGGTTTTTGAGAATGGCTGGGTGCGCGACGTCGAGGGCGCGAATGTCAGGGATTACCGCACTTTCCTCGAGACTTCTTTTCCTGAGATCCGGGCCACGCCGGACTACTTCAAAAAAGAGGATCTGCAATCGCAGGAGATGAACTTCGGCCAGCTCGACCACTACATTCACGATTTGCAGCAGAGCGGGTTCGACACCAAGCGCCTGAGCGTTGCGCTGTGGCATAAGCTCTCGTATCCGCTGATCGCCGTGGTGATGGCGGTGCTGGCCATTCCGTTCGCGCTTTCCATGGGGCGGCGTGGCTCGATCACAGGCGTGGCAGTGGCGATTGGCGTGGCGCTGGCATATATGGTCATCGACAACCTCTTCGGAGCCATGGGCTACGTGAATTACCTGCCGGCCTATATGGCCGCGTGGTCGGCGGATGTGCTGTTCGGGCTGGCGGGGGGATATCTGCTGCTGAAGACGCCGACGTAGAAAGACAGGGAACAAGGGAGCAAGTGAGCAAGGGAGCAAGAAGGCAGGGGCACGGTACGAGGGCACGGACGAGCCTTCTGGCTCATGGCTCGTCCTGGTGAGTCGGCGTTCGTAAAAAGAGAGAAGTAAAATCCTGTTGGGAGTTCGGCATATTCGCGTGGAGAATTTTCAGCGAGCTGCTTTATCGCCAATGTTTATGGGCTTTCTGGGCATTTCCTAAAAGCTGTCAACTTTAGGCGATGCGTATCGCTTTCTTGCTCCCTCGCTCCCGCGCTCCCTTGCTCCCCTCCCAATAACGTCCCGGTACAATAGAACTATGTTCGGCGACCTTGGCCCACTCTATCCCTACATGCGCCGCTACCGCTGGGGATACGTGCGGGGCACTCTGGCTTGCGTTGCCACGAACACCGTCGCCGTGCTGTTTCCCACGGTTCTGGGTATGGCGGTGGATGCCATCAAAAACGGAACGACCCGCCGGCACATTCTTTACTTTGCGCTGCTTCTGGTCGCGATCAACCTGGTCAAGGGCGTTTTCATGTACGCGCAGCGCTGGATTCTGATCGGGATCTCGCGCGAGATCGAGTTTGACTTGCGCAACGACCTGTTCAAAAAGCTGGAAACGCAGGACACGGGCTTCTATCAGCGCTATCGCACCGGCGACATCATGGCGCGCATGACCAACGACCTGAACGCGGTGCGCATGCTGCTCGGTCCGGGGCTCATGTACAGCGTGAATACCATTTTTCTGAGCATTTTTGCGCTGGTTTTCATGTTGCGCATCAGTCCCTGGCTCACGCTGGTGGCACTGGCGCCCACGCCGCTGGCCAGCATCTTTGTGCAGTATGTCGGACGCAAGATTCACGAGCGCTTCGAGCGCATTCAGGCAAGTTTCTCCGATATTTCCGCACAGGCCCAGGAGAATTACTCCGGCGTGCGGCTGATTCGCGCCTTCGCGCGCGAGGAGTCGCAGATCGGCCTCTTCGAGCGGCTTAATCGTCAGTATATTGGCCGCGCGTTGCGGCTGGTGCAGTTGATGGGCATGCTATGGCCCACGCTCGAGTTCATCCTCGGCGTGTCGATGGTGATTACGTTGCTGGCCGGCGGGCATCTGGTGCTGGCGCACCGCATCTCGGTGGGCAGTTTCGTGGCCTTCAACACCTACATGATCCTGCTGATCTGGCCCATCATCGCCGTGGGATGGGTGATGAATATCTTCCAGCGCGGCACGGCGTCGGTGAAGCGCGTCGACGAACTTCTCAAGTCCGAGCCTGCGATCGCTGACAGCTCCCGCTCCGCGGCTTCAGGTCTGGGACCGGAGTCCGTGCTAAACGGAGAGATCGAGTTCCGCCATCTCAACTTCAGTTATGGCGAGGGCCCCGACGCGACACCGGTGCTCCGCGACATCTCGCTGCACATTCCTGCGGGATCGAGTCTCGCGATCGTGGGGCCAACGGGATGCGGCAAGTCCACGCTCGTCAACCTGATTCCGCGGCTCTACGATGCGCCGGAAGGCGCGTTGCTCATCGACGGGCGGCCGGTGCGCGAGTATCCGCTGGCGGTTTTGCGGCGCAACATCGGCATGGTGCCGCAGGAGACCTTCCTCTTCAGCGAGACGATTCGCGAAAACCTGGCCTTCGGCGCACCCCATGCCGACGCAGAGGATCTGTTGGAGGCGGCGGAAGCGGCGCACATCCGCCGCGAGTTCGAGGAGTTTCCCCAGGGCTTTGAAACCATGGTGGGCGAGCGCGGCATGACGCTTTCGGGCGGCCAGAAGCAGCGTGCCGCGATCGCGCGCGCGTTGCTGCGGCGGCCGGCGGTTCTCATTCTTGACGATGCGCTGGCCAGTGTGGACACGTACACTGAAGAGCGCATTCTGGGCGGCCTGCGCAACTACACGGCAAACACGACCACGATTCTCATTTCGCATCGCGTGTCAACGGTGCGCCACGCCGACCGTATCGCTGTGCTCGACAAGGGAAGGATCGTTGAGCTGGGTGGCCACGAGGAGCTGCTGGCTCTCGACGGCTACTACGCGAGCCTCTATCAGAAACAGCAACTCGAAGAAGAGCTGACGGTGGCAGGGTAGGGTTCAATCCCACCCTAAAATCCGCAGCGATGCTGCGAACTTTAGGGTGGGGCACCCCGGCCGTTGTCGGAAGTTACGCGGTCCAGTTGGAGCCGGAGACGAAATCGGCCGGGTCGACGCGATCGGGCGCCGCTCGGCGCGAGGTCATCATGATTACAGGCGCCGCGGCGGAGTTGGCGTTGGGATCACGGGCGACTTCGCGCCAGGCGTCGCGCACATTGCGAACGCAGTCGATGGCGTGCTGGAATTTCGTTTTCGAAGCCGATTGCGAGCCCTGTAGAATCTGCGCGAAGATGGCGGCGTAAAACTCGCTGAGTGCTTGCGCCGGACGGCCGCCGACATCCATGCGCAGGCGCGCCTGGAGATGAATGATGATGTCGAGGGCGCGCTTGACCGCGGCGCGCCGAGCCTCGGCGTCGCCACACTCCACTGCCGAGATGGCGGCGTAGAGAAAGCGGATGATGCCGTCATAGAGAGCGACGACGAGGTCGACAGCCCCCGCGCCGTCCAGCGCGTGTTCCCGGTAACTTGCCATTTCGATTCGCTTCCTTATCCGTTTTGACCCTGGTTGTAGCCGGTGATGGCCGAATAGAGTTCGTTCAGGCCCTGCAACTCCGTGGGCAGCTCCTCGAGGACCTCGTTGGCGTTATTCAGCTCCGTGGTAAGGCTGGACTGTTGCGCGGAGATATAGTTCTGTTCCTTGGATATATCGGCATTGAGTGTGGATTCGATGGTGCTGTTGGCGCTTGCCGCCAGCGAGAGCATGCCGGTGGACGAACTGGAGCCGGCGCTGGAGAGCATATTCGAGAAGCTCTGGCCCCAACCGTTTGCATTCTGGAAAAAGCCCGTCACGCTCGCATAGTCCGTATTCAGTACCGAATCGAGCGAGTTGGCGTCGAAGGTGAGCGAGCCATCGTTATTCACGCTGATGCCGAGCGTGGTGAGGCTGTTGATGTCGGACGAATTGGTGTAGCTGAGCGTCGAGTTGGTCGTGCTCTTAGTGTCGATGAGGCTGGATCCCACGGTCAGGTTGCCAGTGCTGCCGGAGGTGTTTGAGACCAGTGACAAGCTCTGGGAGCCGTCGCTATTGGCCACGATGGACGCGTCAAATCCCAGAGTCGAAGAGTTGCTGTGGATGAATTGCTGGAGATCGGCCAGGGTTGAGCCTTTCTCGGCTGTATTCACGGTGGTCATATCGATCTGCTGACTTGTACCACTACCTACCTGGACTGTGATGGAGCCAGTCAAGGTATCGCCGGAGCTGGGAATTGATGTCAGCGTGCCCTTAGAGGGCGTGGAGCCTGAGCTGTTCGAGCCGGTGTAGCTCAATGGAATGTCGCTGGCGGCGACGATGCTGGATTTGACGGTGAGAGCTCCCGTCGAACCCGAGGTTCCGGAGGCAAGGGTAAACGTCGACTGGCCGTCGCTGGTGGCCACACCGGCCGTAAACCCGATATCGGCCGAGTTGATCGCGGCGGCCAGTCCCGAGAGCGTGTTGTAACCGGTTCCCGAGCCGGTATAGATGGTGTTGTTGGCCGCGCCGCCGCTTGGTGCCGCGCCAATCTGGACCGTCTCCTTCGTGCCGTTGCCCATCTGGATAGTCATGGAGCCGGAGAGCGTGGGGTTGAGGTCGTTGGTCACGGCGGCGAGAGATCCGTTGGGATTCTGCGTGTTCAGGCTGGAGAGCAGCTCCTGCTGCAGCAGCGTGAGCGTGGGCGAGCCGAAGAGTGGCTCGGGAGTGCCGGAGCTGGTGTTGCCTTCCTGCGTGTTCACGGCGCTGATCAGAGAGTTGTAGTCGGAGACGAACTGGTTGACCGTGCTTTCGACGCCGGAGTTGTCGTTGCCGATGACCACCTGCACCTCGGAACCCGACGCACTGGTGCCGAGAAGCTGAAATGTAACGCCGGGAATGAGATTGCTGACGGTGTTGGAAGCGCTGGTGAGGTTCACGCCGTCCACGTTGAGGCTGGCGTTGGAGCCGGTGACGGTGGAAGTGTACGCCAGTGCGGTGCTGGGATCGGCAAGGCTGGACGTGACGGCGAGCGTTCCCGTGCTGCCCGCGGTGCCTGAAGTGAGTTGCAGGCTCACGGTGCCGTCGCTGTTGTTGACGATCGATGCGTCGAATCCCAGAGTCGATGAGTTGCTATGAATGTACTGCTGGAGATCGGTCAGAGTGGTGCCATTTTCGGCAGGATTCACCGCGCTCATGGAGATGCTTTGCTGGCTGCCGCCGCTGCCCACGGTCACACTGAGGGTTCCCGTGCTGCTGAGCGTTTCGGTGGCGCTGGCCACGGCCGTCAGGAGCGCGGTCGAGGTGGTCGCGCTGCTGCCTGTCCCGGTGCCCGCCGTAACGGTGGCGGCGAGGGTGTTGGAAGCGCTGGTGTCCACGATCGAGTTGGCGGTCACGGTAATATTGCCGCTGGCGCCCGAAACCTCGGAGACCAGGCTGAGGCGCGATCCGCTGGCGTCGGTGAGCACGTTGGCCGTGACACTCAGGCCCGAGGCGTTGATGGCCGAGGCCAGCCCGGAGAGCGTGTTGTTGCCGGTGGTCGCGGCGGGAACGTCGATGACAGTGCCATTGATGGTGACCGAGCCGGTCAGCGTGTCCGCGCTGTTGGCGATTTCCGCCATGTAGCCGCTCGAGGTCTGCGCCAGGCTATTCACGACGACGCTGTGCGCGCCGGCAGCCGCCGAGGCGGTGGCCGCGGTCAGCTCCAGCACACCGGTGTCGGAACTCGATCCCTCCTTTTGCGCCAGCACGCCCTGGAGGTCTGTCAGCGAACTTATGTCCGTCGAAACATTGGAGAGCAGGCTTCCCAGGCTGGAGATCGCGGCGTCCTGACTTTCCAGCGAGGTCAGCTGGTTCTTCCAGGGGGTTTCCACCTTCGAAAGGTTGCCGATGATTTCCGCGACCGTCGAGCTCACATTGAAGCCCGTGCCGCTGGTCGGAGATCCGAAGTTCAGTCCGACTGTACCCATGGAACCCTCCGGCAGGTCTGATGCAGGCTGCGAGCCAACCGCAGCGCATGGCGGATAAGAGAAGTCTCAGAACCAGCGGAGCTGGCGGGGTTAGCGGCCTTTGATCGGCTACAGTGAACGATCGGGCTTCATCCGCGGCGGGCCCGAAACACCGGTGCTGGCTTCCACGAAACCGAATCTCGCCACAATCCAATGAGCGAAGAGGGGCGTCCCCAAAACGCCCCTCTCCGGTTGGCGATCCGCTGCTGGCGAACGCCGTTCAAAACGCCTCGGCGGCGAGAAGTGTGCCACCGGGAACCTCGGTTAGTTCGATCCGGCGGCGCCGGTTCGATGGGTCTTGCGCCGCCGGAGGTTGGGTTACTCCCCAGCGGCCAAAGCCCGGTCGCCGGAGCCGCTGGTTATTGCAACAGCTTCAAGACGGCCTGCTGTTGCGAGTTGGCCTGCGCCAGGGCCGCGATGCCGGTCTGGCTCAGGATCTCGTACTTCGACATGTTAGAGCTGGCCTGCGCGTAGTCGGTGGCCTGGACTGCGTTTTGCGCCGACTGCACGTTTTCCTGTTGCGTGCTGAGCACCTGGCTGACTGAGCTCAGCGTGTTGATTTGCGCGCCGATGTAGCCGTCCTGTGCCGCCACGTCTGCGATGGCCGTGTTGAGCGAGGTCAGGGCCGATTGCGCATCGCCCTGCGAAGTCAGGTCGGTTGCGGCCAGGTTCTGTCCGGCGCCGTCGGAGTAGCTTATGGTGGCCACGCCGGTGCCCGCGCCGTTGCTGCTGTAGGCCAGGCCGTTGATTGCCGTGCCGCCGCCCGTGCTGGTGTCGGACACACCGTTGGCGCTGCTGATGCCGACGTTGTAGTACGCTGAGGCGGTCACGCCCTGGTTATAGATTGTGTAGGTGAGGGCTTTAGAGCCGTCGGTGGAGTCGGTGCCGTTGATGCTCGGGGCGGTGGTGGACAGGCCCGGAACATCCGAGTTCGCGGTGGTAAAGGTGATCGCCGTGCCCGTGTTATTCAGCGCTGCCGTCACACCATAATTGCCGTTGTTGATGGTCGCCGCCAGGTCGGCCATCGTATCGGTCTTGTTGTTTCCTGTGGTCACGCCCAGGTTGATGGTATTCGAGCCGATGACGAGGGTTTTGCCGGAGGTAAGCAGGTCGCCGGCCGAACCTCCAACCGGCAGGGCGAGCGTCCCCAAAATCGTTGAGTCGGCGCTGCCCGCGGCCGTGGGTGTGCCGGTCAGTGACAAGGAGGTGGCGATGTTGGTGCCGAAGACCGCGTCGTCGGCGCTGCCCGCAGCCGAGGTGGTGTTCTGCAGGGACAGCACCGTACCGGCGCTGTTCAGCACGGCCTGGATCTTGCTTGTGCCCGAGCCGGTGTCCAGCGTGTTGTTGATGTAGTTGGCCAGGTCGGTCAGGTTGTCGGTCGAACCGGCCGTGCCCAGGGTAATCGCCGTGCCCGCGGTGGTGTGCACATCGGCGACATTCAGCGTGCCGCTCAACGTGTCGTTGGCGTTGGAGACGGTGATGGTGCCGAAAGTGGTGTCGACTGCAGTGGCTGTGGCCAGAGCTGCGGTCTGCGCAACCACAGCGTTGCCCGTCGTCGCGGCCTGGTCCTGAACCTTGCTGCCGGTTTCGGTAGCGACCCCCACATAGTTCGTGGTCTTCGCCGTCTGCCACACCGTCAACGTAGTACCGGCAGCATTGACCGAAGCGGAGAGATTGTCGAAAATGCCGGCAGCGTTGTTGGCGTTGATATAAGCGGACAAATTGGCCAGGGTGTCGCTGGTTCCCGATGTTCCCAGTGCGAAATTGCCCGTGGTTCCGTCGCCGGTCACCGTGAGCAAGCCGCTCAGCGTATCGGTGGAGGCATTGACGGTGATCGAGGCTACGGTGTCCGTCCCGTTTGCGGCCGCGCCCGCGGATGTAGCAGTCGCGAACGTGGTATTCGCCGTGATCGTTGTGGCCTTGTTATCGGTGATGCCGGTGCCAGTGACGGAAACATTGGAGCTGGCCGAGGTCAAGGTGAGGATGGTGCCGGCCACGTGCGTGTCTGCAGCGCCCGTGACGTTGGTAACGGTGGCGGAATTGAGCGATGCGGAGACGCCCCATCCGGAGTTGTTGATGGTGGACATCAGGTTCTGCAGCGTGTCGGTGGAGTTGGCCGCACCCAGAACGAGAGCATGGGTCTTGCCTGTCGAATCGGTGATGTTGAGCGTGCCGCTCAGCGTGTCGTTGACCTGCGAGACGGTGACGGTGCCGACTCCGCCCACGCCGTTGGTATAGACGCCGGTGCCGGTTGTGGATTCGGTATTGACGCCGATGCTCTTGCCGCTGATGATGATGCCGGTGTCGGTGCCGTTGGTTAGGGCGGCGGAATTGACATAGCCGCCAGCCGTCGCCGAAGTCGATGCTCCGGTGCCAGCCTGCGTGGCGGTGCCGAACGATGCGGAAATACCCAAGCCGGAGTTGTTGATGGCATTGATCAGGCCTTGCGCGGTATTGGCATAGTTGGTGCCTGCGCCCACGCTGATGTTGGCGGTGGCCTGGACAGCGGCGCCGTTGCTGCCTTGTGTCAGATAGCCGACCGCGATGGTTGTCGTTCCTGTGGAAGCGCCCAGCGAATCGGAAGCGGCCGCGTTCTTGCCCGCGTCCGAGAGATCGATGAACACGTTGTTCTGCCCGTTGCTGTAGGCCATCGCGCCGTTTGAGTCGCCCACGTTGGAAGACGAAAGGCCGCGGATATTCAGCGCGTCGACCGCGGAGCCCGCTGTGGAGGCGTCACCGGTGTAGATGTTGGTGCTGGAGTTAAACACCTGCTCCTGGTTATAGGTGGTTGTGGAGCCGATGTTCGAGATTTCCGACAGGATCGACTGATACTCCTGATTGGCGGCTTGATCCTGCGTGCTGTTGAGGGTGCCGTTGGCGGACTCGGTGGCCAGCGTAACGGCACGGTTGAGCAGGCTTGTCACCTGCGAGAGGGCGCCATCGGCGACCTGCAGAAGGCCCTCGCCTTCACTCGCATTGGTTTCAGACTGCGTGAGAGCCTGCTGGTTGGCCTGGAGGCCGTTGACCAGTGAAAGGCCGGCGGCATCGTCCGCGCCGGAGTTGATCTTCGATCCGGAAGACAACTGCTGGAGCACGGTGTTCAGGCTACTGTTGGTGTTATTCAGGTTGTGCTCCGCATACACCGCGGAGATGTTGTTCAAGACACCCAGGGACATGGGGTTTCTCCTTGTTGGATGCGGTGATTTGCGGTCCTTTTCCGAGAGTGCCCCCATTTTGTAACTGCCGTGGGTAGCTGCTGCCGGCTCGGAACCGACGCATCTGGCCCCTTCTTCGGCGTGGCCTTCAGGGACTTTATGGGATTGCGAATTGTGTCCCGGCGGGGACACTTCAGCACCTTCGATTTTATTTTTTTAACCTTTCGCGGGTGATGCCGATAACTGCACTGAAGGAGATGGGAAATGATCGAGTTGACGCGACTCAACGGCCGCCCGATGGTGGTGAACAGCGACCTGATCAAGACCGTGGAAGCTTCGCCCGATACGATGCTGACGCTGATCAACGGAGAGAAGTTGATTGTGCACGAGGAGATTGGCGACGTGGTGGAGAAGGTGCTCGCCTACCGGGCGCGATTGCTGGCCGTGGTGGCCAAGCGGCTGCATCGGTTCAGCGATCTGGAGCGCGCGGCGGCACTGGTGAGCCTGGACGCCGAAGGGCAGCCGGAGGCCCCGATCCAGATGAAGCCGGCCAGCGATTTTCCGCAGTAGAAGCCGCAGAGTTGCGGAGGTCCTCGAGGGAACACTCTATGGATAAAGCGAGCATCGGCGGAGCGTTTCTGGCCATCGCCGGGATTCTTGCCGGCTTATTGATCGAAGGGGGCAACCTGGGCCAGATTCTCCAGCCCACCGCGGCGCTCATTGTGTTTGGCGGCACATTGGGCGCGGTGATGCTCCAGTTTCCGCTGACTACTGTGGTGGAGGCCTTCCGCAGCCTGGGGAACCTGTTTGCCGCACCGCGCAGACAGGAGACGCAGTTGATTCGTGAGCTGGTGGCGTTTGCCAACAAGGCACGCCGGCAAGGCATGATTTCGCTGGATGCCGATTTGCAGGTCATCCAGGATCCGTTTCTGAAGCAAACGCTCATGCTGGCCGTGGACGGCACCGAGCCCGTGGAGCTGCGCAAGATCATGCACGTGAGCCTGGAGTCGCTCACCGAGCAAGAGGAGCGCCTGCCCGCAGTGTTCGAGTCGGCGGGAGGGTTCTCGCCGACCATCGGCATCCTGGGCGCCGTGCTCGGCCTGATCCAGGTGATGCAGCATCTGGACAACATCAACGAGGTGGGCCGCGGCATCGCGGTCGCCTTTGTGGCCACCATTTACGGCGTGGGCGTTGCGAACCTCTTCTTTCTTCCCTTCGCCGGCAAGATGCGGCTGCGCATTCGCGACGGCTACCGCCGGCGCGAGATCATGCTGGAAGGCGTGATTTCGATTCTGGAGGGCATCAACCCGCGCATGCTCGAGATCAAGCTGGCCGGCTTCCTTGAGAGCTCAAACCAGGAGCAAAGGGAGCGCGCCGCATGAGGGCGCGCGTGCCCCGCAGCCGCGTCAGCCAAGACCGCTGGCTGGTGTCGTATGCCGACTTCATCACCCTGCTGTTTGCATTTTTCGTGGTGCTTTACGCTTTTGCGCGCGCCGATCAGAAAAAACAGGTGCAGGTTGCGCAGGCCATCGACTCGGCCTTCAAATCCATGGGAGCTTTCTCGAATTCCAATCAGTCGGCAGGCGCGCAGGGTGCGGCGCAGCCGGCACACGCCGCGATGGGTGAAGAAATACTCACGTCGATGCAGGTGAAGAGCGATCTTAACCGCATTCGCCACGACCTGGCGCTGACGCTGGCCAAACAAATTGCCTCGCACGCGGTTTCGCTCGATATGGGCCGCGATGGGCTGGTGATCAGTCTGCGCGAGGCGGGATTCTTCGATTCCGGGTCGGCGGCGCCTAAGGAGGAGGCCCTGCCGACGCTGCGCCAGATCGCCGAACGGCTGAGCGCCACGCCTTACGATCTGCGTATCGAGGGCCACACCGACAATGTTCCTGTCCACAACGCGGAGTTCAATTCCAATTGGGAGCTTTCGGCGGCGCGCGCCACGCACATTGCCCGCCTGTTTCTGGAGATGCAGGCGCTTCCTCCCGACCGGCTGTCGGCCGCGGGGTACGCCGAATTTCATCCTGTGGCCAGCAACGACACTGCGGAAGGCCGCGCGGAGAACCGGCGCGTGGATCTTGTGGTGCTGCCGCGGACGGAGCTTAACTTTGCCGAACCCGGCGCCGCGGCTCCTTCCGGGCCGTGGCGGAAAGTGACGGATGAATAAGCGGAGTTAGCGGAGTTAGCGGGGCTAGCGGAGTTAGGGCTGTGTGCCGCGTTCAAGGAGCAACCAGCGGATACGAAGCCGGCGTGGACGGGGTCTAACCCCGCTAGCCCCGCTAACCCCGCTAACCCCGCTAACCCCGCTAGCCCCGCTAACCCCGCTAACCACGCTAACACCGCTAACTCCGCTTCTCTTTATTCCACCCCCAGCACCTTGACGATGACCCGCTTGCGGCGCTGGCCATCGAACTCGGCATAAAAGACACGCTGCCACGAACCGAGATCGAGATGGCCGTTGGTGACGGGCAAAGTGGTCTCGTGGTGCAGGAGCAGCGACTTGAGGTGCGCGTCGCCGTTGTCCTCGCCGGTCTGGTGGTGCTTGTAGTCGGGACGCGCAGGAGCCAATTCCTCGAGCCATTTGCCAATGTCTTCAATGAGCCCGCTCTCATGATCGTTCACATAGACGGCCGCGGTAATGTGCATGGGTGAGACAAAACATAAGCCGTCTTGCACTCCACTGCGGCGCACAATTTGCTCAATTTCGTCGGTGATGTGTACCATCTCGCGACGCTTGCGGGTTTCAAAGACCAGGTATTCTGTGTGACTCTTCATGCAAATCTCCTCGGGCAGCGTCGAATGATTTCGTATCGTTCTCCCCTTATCCTAAAGTGAGCCGTGACCTCTCGACGACTGCCCAACTCCGCCCGACGCCTGCGCCGCATGCACGATGCATTGCTCGTCGCCTATGGCCCACAACATTGGTGGCCGGCGAAAACGCCGTTTGAGGTGATCCTGGGCGCGTATCTGACGCAGAATACGGCGTGGAAGGCAGTGGAGCGGTCGCTCGAAAACCTGCGTGGCGCGGGTGCGCTTACGGTTGAGGGCCTGCGCAAGGTGCCTCTCAAAAAACTGCGGCGGCTCATTCAGCCTTCCGGGTTTTATACGCGCAAGGCGCCTGCGTTGAAGGCCTTCGTGGCCATGCTCGACAAGGAGTTCGGCGGATCGCTTGATGATCTCGCCGGCGTGCCGACCGCGGCATTGCGGCAGCGATTGCTGGATTTGCCGGGTGTGGGCCCTGAAACCGCCGACGCGATCCTGCTTTATGCACTCGGTCATGCGGTTCCCGTGGCCGACGAGTATCTAAGGCGCATCGCCGAGCGGCACGGACTGCTCGAGACTGCGCCCGGCCGCGCCAGGATCTCGTATGACGCGCTGACGGATTTGACGCGGCGCGCGTTTGCCGGCGATGCGAAAGAAAAACGGGGACGGCTCTACAACGAATTTCACGCATTGACCGTGGCTGTGGGCAAGGCGCACTGCGGACGCACGGCGCGCTGCGAACAATGTCCGCTTGCCGGCGACTTGATAGGCAGCTTTTAGCTGTCAGCTCTCAGCTTTCAGCTTGTCCGTGCGGGAGCGTCAAGCTTCGGTTTTGCGCGGAAATGCTAGAAGCTAGCAGCTAGAAGCTGGTAGCTGCTTTTATGGCGTAATCTGAAAGCATCATGAGTCCAACTCCGCAACAACCCCAAGTGAATTTGACCCAGACTGCCGATTACCGCGAGTCCTACGCGAACAGCGTGCAGGTGCGTGTGAGCGTGTGGGATTTCCAGCTCGTTTTCGGCCTCGCCTCAAGCGAAAGCCCGGAGCAAGTGACCATCCGCAACCACCAGGCCGTTTTTCTCAGCCCGCAACAGGCCAAGGCTCTGTGGAACGTGCTGGGCCAGAATATTGCGCAATACGAACAGGCCTTCGGCGCGCTGAACCTCGAGCCGCAGAACCAGGGATTTCCGCGCGGGCCCGTCAACTAGCTTCTAGCCTTTAGCTTCCAGCTTCTAGCCAGATCGGTGAAACCGGCGCCGTCTCGGCTCAACGAGAGAAACCGGCGCGCTGACATTGGGAGCGCCGCTTCTGAAGCACCGGCTAGAAGCTGATCTTTAAGGAGCAAATTGTTACGCATCGGAAGAATCTTGACTCCGCGGCTGGATGCGCCGCTGCCGCTTTGGATGGTCTTTCCGGTCATCTTTGTGGCGCTGTACCTGAGCCACTTTACGCTGCTGCGCCTGCCCTACTATTGGGATGAGGCGGGCTACTACATTCCCGCGGCATGGGACTTCTTCCGCACCGGCTCGCTCATCCCCTTGAGCACACTCAGCAACGCGCATCCGCCGCTGCCGAGTATCTATCTGGCGCTGTGCTGGAAGGCTTCCGGGTTCCATCCAGAAGTAACGCGGGAGGCCGTGCTGCTGGTGGCGACGCTGGGCCTCCTGGCGGTGTGGCGGTTGGCTATGCGCCTGGTGGGCGTGGCTTCCGTGGCGTTCTGGACCGTCCTTCTCACAGGCCTTTATCCCATCTGGTTCGCGCAAAGCTCGCTGGCCCACGCCGACATTTTTGCCGCGGCCTGCTCGCTGTGGGGATTGAATTATGCGCTGCCCAATCGCAGCCGCACACCGTGGGCCGCCGCGTTGTGGTTTTCGGCCGCCGCGCTTTCAAAGGAAACAGCGATCGTGATTCCGCTGACCCTCGCCCTGGTAAACCTTGCCATGGGATTCAGGAGCGGAGGGCCCGTGCGTACCCGGCTATGGCGCGAGTCGGCGTGGCTCTTGAGTTGCGTTGTGCCCCTGGCCGCGTGGTATGCGTACCACTACGCGAAGACGGGATTTCTCTTCGGCAATCCGGAGTTTTTCCGTTACAACGCAGAAGCCACGCTCACACCGCTGCGGATTCTGGCGGCATTCGGGCATCGCATCCTGCACCTGACGGCGCACATGAATCTTTTTGTGCCGGTGCTGATGGCTTTTGCAGCGCTGCTGTTGAGCCCGCGCACTGAAGCCGAGGGTTACGAGCGGGCATCGCTCGATTCGCTGGTGCTGCTGCGCATTTTTTCTCTGCTGCTGGCCAACGCGGCGCTCTTCAGCGTACTGGGCGGCGCACTGCTCACGCGTTATCTGCTGCCCATGTATCCGCTGGTGCTGCTGCTGGCCGTGTGCACGCTGTACCGCCGCGTGCCTTACTGGTACGGGCTCACGCTGCTGGCGGCCGCGGCCTTCATTGCCGGGCTCTTCGTGAATCCGCCCTACGGGTTTGCGCCGGAAGACAATCTGGCGTACGCGCACGTGATTCGCATGCATCAGGCCGGCATTGCGCAGCTCAATAAACTCTATCCCGACGCGACCGTGCTGACGGCGTGGCCCATGAGCGACGAACTAAGGCGGCCTGAACTGGGTTACGTGAAAACACCGTGGGACGTGTTCGCAGTCGACGACTTTACTGCCGGCGAGATTGCACGCGCGGCCGCGGAGCCGGAAAAGTATTCGGCGGCGCTGGTGTTTTCGACCAAGTACGATCCGCCGCTGGCGCTGCCCAGCCTGAGCGGCGAGGCGCTCAATGAGCGCTACTTCGGTTTGCATCACGACCTGGCGCCGGAGCTTATCGCACAGCAACTGGGCGGAACCATGGTTTGGGAACGTCGCGACGACGGCATGTGGATTGCGCTGATCCGCTTCAACCGCCAGGTTGAAGCGCGCCTGGAAGCGCTGCGCAATCGGTGACGGAGTGGGTGAGCGAGTCCCACGCTGCGTGGATGTAGCGGAGGGTCGCCTGGGAGTCAGGCGAGGCCGGTCCGGGTCCCTGGGCCGAGGAACCAGCAAGCGCAGCCAGGAACAACACGCGAGACAGTCTCATGCCAACTCCGAAGGCCATGTGAATTCCTGGAGTGCATCGCACGGCAAAGATTTTTTGCATAATCCGGGAACAGATTTCAAGCGCGCGGTGTCTACATAAGCACAGTGGTACCGAACGGGATGATCGGAGGGCCGTGAACCTCCCGCCCACGCGTTGAGCACACGCGGGCGGGTTGGCCGCTTGCGCTTCGCGGCACGTCTTCCGCCTCCTGATCGGCGCGGCTGAATTCGAGGTTTCAGGGAGGCGGGTATGTTTGAAGACGCAACATTTGAATCGATGGGCACCATCCGCACGCGCAGCCGGAACTGGATGCTGGCGACCTTCGGCCTGAACGGGTCGATCATTGCAATCCTGATTGCGATTCCCTTCATCTATCCTTCTGTACTCCCGCAGATGATGAATGCATGGCGGCTCGAAGCGCCCGCTCCTGTTGAGGAGGCGTCGCCGGTTGTGCATCGGGCGCCGGCAACAGCCGCGAGGAATGCGTACGCAAACCCGTTGGAGGCTCCACGGCGGATCTCGCAGGACATCTGGGTTCCGCGGCCCGGCGAAGACCCCGACATTGGAGATAGGACGGTCGTCGATGTTTCCCCAATGGGGGCACCCGGATTGGATAATCCGCTGCGCGGCCAGCACGTGCAAACGGTGGTGCAGGCGCCGCAAACGCCGCGGCGCATCTCGATGGGCGTCATGCAAGGCATGCTGGTCAACAAGGTTCTTCCTGTCTATCCATCAATCGGACGAGCCGTACGCGCTCAGGGCACAGTTGAGTTACAGGCCACTATTTCGCGCACGGGAACTATTGAGAATCTGCGCGTAGTGAGCGGGCCGCCAGTGTTGCAGCAGGCGGCGATTGATGCGGTAAGGCAGTGGCGCTACAAGCCATATCTGCTGAACGGCGAGCCCGTGGAAGTGGAGACGACGATCGAGGTAGAGTTCAAACTGAATTGAATCGGCTCTGAAGCAGCCCTCCCCAATCCGCGTGTTTTCGCGAGCGCGGGTGCCTATCCTTCCGGGCTTCATTCGCCACGGCGAACGAAGCCCGAGGCGCCCGCATTTTTTGCTGTCTGGCGCGCGGCAGGCGCAGTGGGCGACAATAGCTTCTGCTATGAGAAATCCAACCCGCCGTCAATTCCTAAAGACCGCCTCAGCCACAATTGCGGCGATTGCCACGCCCGGTTTTCTGCGCGCCGGGTTATCGCCAACACGCATCCCGCGCGTCCGCGTGTTCGTCGGCTCGCATACGCCGAATGGAATTCTGGTTTACAACTGGGATCCGGAAGCGGCGAAGTTGACGCCGGCTGGCGTGGCCGCGAACGTCGGGAATGTGGCCTGGCTCGCGTTTTCGCATGAGCACGACTTCGTCTATTCGGCTTCGGAACTCGATACATTCGACGGCAAGCCGACCGGAGAAGTGGCGAGCTATCGCGTGGCGAAGGATGGAACGTTGCAGCAACTCTCGGCGCGGAACTCGGCGGGAACGGGGACGTGCCACGTGGCCGTGGACGCGACGGGGCAGATGCTGCTCGCCGCAGACTATACGGGCGCGAGCGCGGCCAGCTTCCACATCAAGGACGGCGGACTCAGCGAGGCGGTGTGGACGGAGCACTACACCGAGCACGGGCCGAACCCGGTGCGCCAGCCCACCGCGCATGCGCATTTTGCGTCGTTCTCGCCCGACAACCGCTTCGCCTACATCAACGACCTGGGCGGCGATTGCATTCATATTTACAAGCCCAATCCGGCGACAGCAGAGATGACGCCTGCTGGCATCTATCGCGCCAAGCCCGGTTCCGGCCCGCGCACACTGCACTTTCATCCCAACGGGCACACTGCGTATGCGATGGACGAGATGGCTTGTGCGGTGGAAGTGCTCGACTGGCACAAGGACGACGGCGGGTTGACGTACGTCGATCACGTCGAGCTTGTACCCGCCGATTACAGCGGTCCGACGGCGACCGGATGCGATACGGTGATCACGCGCGACGGACGGTTTGTTTACTTTGCCAATCGCGGCGACAACTTCCTCTATGCATTCAAGGCCGATTTCGCCACTGGCAAACTGACGCCGATGAGGCGCTCGAATTGCGGAGGCAAGACACCGCGGAATTTCACGCTCGATCCCACGGAGCGTTGGATGCTGGTGGCGAACCAGGATTCGAATTTGATCAGCGTGTTTGCGCGCGATCCGAAGACGGGCGAGCTGGCCGATGAGGTGAAAAGCAGCGTCGAGGCGGAAGCGCCGATGCGGATTCTGTTTGTGTAATTACGCAGCCTGCGCTTCGCCCTTCAACTGCTCGGCCTGGTAGTGAGCGATGAGCGCGTCGACGATAGGCTGAAGGCGGCCCTGCATCACCAGGTCGAGCTGGTGCAGGGTGAGGCCGATGCGGTGGTCGGTGACGCGGTTCTGCGGGAAGTTGTAAGTGCGGATCTTTTCGCTGCGATCGCCCGAGCCGACTTGCTGTTTGCGGGCCTGCGCGAGTTCGGCGTTCTGCTTAGCCATCTCCACTTCATACAAGCGTGAGCGCAGCACGCGCATACCTTTTTCGCGATTCTTGATTTGCGATTTCTCGTCCTGGCAACTGACCACAGTGTTGGTGGGCAGGTGGGTGATGCGCACCGCTGAGTACGTCGTGTTCACCGACTGACCTCCGGGTCCGGACGAACAAAACGTGTCGATACGGATGTCCTTGGCTTCGATCTTGATGTCGACCTCTTCGGCCTCGGGCAGCACGGCAACGGTGATGGCGGAGGTGTGCACGCGGCCCTGCTGCTCGGTCTCAGGCACGCGCTGCACGCGGTGCACGCCACTCTCCCACTTGAGCTGCGAATAGACGCGTTCGCCCTCGATGATGGCGATGACTTCCTTGTAGCCGCCGATGCCGGATTCGGAGAGCGAAAGCACTTCGACCTTCCAGCGCTTTTGCTCGGCAAAGCGCGTGTACATACGG
>Ga0302278_10001461_pt1 | contig 28964 bp, 16 predicted proteins | sample III_Bog_N3_2_FD_194543 | JGI IMG/M metagenome (GOLD analysis project Ga0302278, IMG submission 194543) | Peat permafrost microbial communities from Stordalen Mire near Abisko, Sweden - III_Bog_N3_2 | ecosystem: Environmental > Terrestrial > Soil > Wetlands > Peat | place: Sweden: Abisko... | reverse complement strand
TGTCGACATAGACAATTCGGTCGAATCCAAATCGCTTTTTCCAGTCAGCCAAAAGCGTCGCCCACATCTCCGCTCCCTCGGCCATGCTCGAAGGTTTCCGAAGAACGTCTGGCACGGGAGGCGATGTTGGCGACCCCGGCATGAACCACCAACCGCTCAATGTGTAATTGAGCGAGTTGCGCTTGTGCAGCTTTTCGATAAAGTCAATGACCCACAGAGCGATAGGCCCTTTAACCGCCGTGTTCCAATTCCACGGCATATAGGGTTGGTGCGGGTCGGGCCACTCCAGGACTCGGTCGGGTTTGCTGAAGTCGAGCCACTGGGGCATCGGGTCAATACGCAAGGTATTGTAGCCACGTTCAACTGCTTCATCGAGGATGCGATCATAATCTGCGAAGCTGCCGCCGGGCCCGTGGCGCAACGCGTAAGCAACATCCCACATGGCAATGGTCAACCGCCTTGGTTTCAGGTGATCCCGCATATCGTATTCGTTGAAACCATTTGCCGCAAGATGCGGAGACCTGTCTGTTGCTACTTGCATAGGCACCTGGCTTGGCGCCGGGTCGCTTCGCGCAGCCCCCTCTGCCATCGCCGGCGAACCATTGGACAGCGCCGTCAATGCTCCGGCTGTTCCGAATGCAATCAGTTCGCGCCTCGAAACGGACATTTGTTCAACTCCCTTCTTCCTCTGAAGCGTACCAACCAGATATTTCGCAAACAACCATTCTCTTACTTAGCAGTTGCTCTTACTGCTTCCTCTATCCATAACCAGCGTAGTTATACAACCTAAATAGGCTGCGGCTTAACTCTGGTCCTGCCCTTGATCGACGAGATCGCGTACAGCTTTCCGCTCGCAGGCACGTTGCGCAACTCCAGGTCCTCTGTCAACATCTCATTCTGCAATCCAAACGGATTTCCGCTGTCGTCGATGTCATAAAGCGCCTCGATGCCGATCTGGGAGAGCAGCGCGCCCCAAGTGTAGTGCGGATGATCGTCGCCTGTACCGTCTGTGCTTCGATAGTTCTCATTGCAGGTGCCGCGCGCGGTCCAGTTACGCATGAAGAGGTTTACGCTGCGGCGAGCAAACTCCGCTTGCTGTCGCGGCGTGCCGTAGCGTCGCAGTCCCAGCCACACCAGGTAGTTGACTGGCCCCCAGACATGACCCTTCCAATATTCCTGAGTGGTATATTCGGGATCGTCGTAGGGCAAGGTGGGGATCAACCAGGGGCCCCAGAACTTCCTTGGATCGGCGAGCGTATGCATCACACGCTGTGCCCTGTTGTCATCGGGAGCGCCACAGAACAGTGGATAGAAGTTCATTGGCGTAATGCGAGTAAGGAAGACGCCTGGCTTGGAGCTCTCACTCCACAGGGGCGTGCAGTAGAGGCCCAACTCCTCGTTCCAGAGTGATTCATTGATGCGGCGATTCATATCAAGATGTTCCGCCTGAAGCCGTCGCGCATCTTCCGGCCGATTGAGCAAAACCGCCATCTTCGACAGTATCTCCGCATCGAGCGACCACAGCGAATTCAAGTCCACTGCATCGGCAGTCATTTGTCCGTTTACGAATCCGGCTCCCTCGAAGTGTGGCGTGTCGTCCCACCCGGTGGCCAGCCGAGCCAGCCTGAAATCAGTCTTCGAGCCCCACTCGAGAAGGCCATTGCTGTTCCCATCGCTGTTTTTCGGCCACCAGTCATTCCGGCGCAACAAACGAGGATAAACCTCTTGCAAGAACTGCTTATCGCCCCAGCGCTGATATAGCTTCCAGGCACAAAGTGAAGTGACAGGAGGGTTGGAGCAGGCTGTATTGACGAATGATCCGGATCCCGTTGGCCATTCGGTGACCTGGGAGATCATACCGTCTGGGAGCTGGTACCGGAGTACTGTGCGTATCGTCTCCTTCGCTGTTGCCGGGTCTTCGATGGATGCCAGTAGCCCATTGAACGAACTGTCCCAGGTAAAGTAAGGAAGGAAGTCAGGATCCTTGACGAGCCAACCGCTCCTCCCGATCACATTGCCGACCCTCTTCGTGAGGCTGCTATACAGCCGATTGTTGTTCAGATTGTCAGTGATTGCGCCCGCGAAGTCTCCCCATTCGCCACGCGCCTGAGCGCGATGATTTGAATAGTTGGCACGTGCAAGGTCGATGGTCGAGTCCACCGTATCGATCGCAGGCAAATCTGAATACCCGGCAACGAAGCGGGCCGAACGGTTCGGTGCGATCTGCAATTCAACGGAAGCATCGTTGCCGGGATTAACTGCGCGAAGAGACTCGGGATCGACTCGAAGGTTCCACGGAATGTAGCTCCCATCAAAGGTAATCGCGGAAACATCCAAGCCGCCATCCGCAACGTTGAGGCCATGGAAAAACGGCCGCCATGGATTAGCCGGAATCTTCAACAGCAGTTTCACGTTGCGATCTGTGCGAACGCGAAACACCGCGGCTTCCTGGCCCACGCGTCCCCATTCGACTGTAAGGTTGGCGTCCTCTACTTTGAAACTCCACGTGCTGTAGGAGAAATCCGGAGCGGTCGATCCGGGCTTGCTCGTGTTGTCAAATCCGATGTCCAGCACGATTCCTGCTTTATCGTCGCGGATGAAAGCAACCGCTCCCGGCAGAAGCGCATGGACATTGCCGATAAGCGTTCGCCCGGGCTTCGCGCAAGCCGATTCATCGATCTGGCCGTGAGCGCCATCGTCTTCAGCTTCGGACGTTGCATTTGCCTGTGATGCCGGTTCGCCGGAAAGCGCCCGGGGGAGCAACGAGGTGGCCGCTCCTACAAACGCTTAGCCAAGAAACCCGCGACGCGACACAGCCCCTGGGGTTTTATTTCTTGCCATTGAGGTCCCCTTGCAGTTCATAAGACATTTGAGTAAGGACTGGTCGCGCGAAGTTAGGCCACTCATCTAACTCGATAGATAGAACAGGCGATGTGGGACTCCTAAGTTCGGTCTTATGGGTCATGATGTCATTTCCAGAGCTGCACCAGTGTTGCTTCAGGGGGAAGAGGAACGTCTTCGATCCCGGTTCGGGCGGTGCCGGAGGCGCCCCACAGCGTCGTCGAGTGAAGTGCGGAAGGAACCGTCAGTTCGCAACTCACCTGCCGCGCCCCTCCGTTTACCAGAATCGTTACATAGGCGTTCTCATTCTTGAGCACCCGCAACAGGCAGCCGGGCTGTGGCTGAGCAAAGTAAAACGGCGTCGATACCTGTCCGTCCAGACATCCGGAGAGATGAGTTTTCGTGCCACGGGCCCTAGGGAAAGGAACAATGGCGTGATTCGCCTGCACATGGAATCTATCTCCCGGAGATCTTTCGAGCAGCCATTTGTTCTTGTCAAGCGCTATCTACTTGAACCCTCGGCCTGTCGCTTTAGAAGCTGAAAAGTCAAAGTGGATAGCCCATCCGCGAGATTTACCTGCCTGGAAACAATCTGAACCTTTGCGGGCTTCAGAGCTTCACGCCTGGCTGTCACTGTGATTCTTCCCGGCGCTAACGTGGAACGAATGGATACGCGATTGATGCCGCACTCGGTGTTGAGGTACAGGTTGTTCGTCGAGTCGATCTTCCCGCTGTTGTATCCACCGCGCCAGATGCCTGGTCCGTCGATTGTAAAATCAACGCGCGCGTCATCTGTCTGGCATCGAAGGCCTTTCGCATCCACCACCTCTACGTCTATGAATGCCGCGTCCTGTCCATCGGCAAAGAGCCCCTCCGGACCTGCAGTCAAGGTCAGCTTGATGGCAGCGGGCTCACCCGTAGTGGTCAGTTCCTGTGTCACGACGATCTTCCCCGCATTCTTCCCAAAAGCCTTCAGGCTGCCCGGCACAAACGCGATATCGGGAAATGCAAACACATATCCGTTTTCAGGCATCGCATTCACGCCCAGCAATTCGCCGTTCAGGAAGAGTTCGACTGATTCTGTATTGGCGACAACGTAAATGGTTTTCACCGTCTTTTGCGCAGGTTGGGCCGGGGTCGCCGGCAAATCCGGAATCGGAGGCCGGCCCTGGGCGCCGGGTCGCCCAGGTATCGCGGGTTGTTCCGGGCTGGCAGGCTGATCGAGCGGATAACTCCAGTGGCCCAGAATATGCAGGTCCGGCCGGTCGTTCTGCATCACGCGATGGCAGAAGTAAATCTGCTTCGGGAGCCGCCCTGCATCCAGTTTGCCACTGACACGGCAAACCTCGCTCGAGTCCTGACGACCGTCCGCGTCAGAGTCGGTAAAGTAGATGGACGCGTAGCCTGACCACTTGGAGTGAGCAGGGTCGGGGTTCGATATCTTGTTTTGCCAGTAAGCCCAATAGCGAGCTATGCCGGCCAAAGCGAAGCTCTCCGAGGTGTAGAGATACGGTGACCGGATTCGCCAGGTGTCGTTGGGGCCTTTAACGGCTTTGAAGTAAGGGGGCGAGTAATCGTCCCAGAAACGGCGCGCACCTTCATCGCGAAAGTCCTCGGTCTCAATGAGCGGTGCGCGGTCGCGGCGGTCGGCGCTATATCCGCGAAACATGTCGCGTGGCCCGACGAGTATATCCGTCTTGGGGTCCTGGCCAATCATGACCCCAAAGAACTCCGCGATGGGAGTGGTCGCCGTGTTCGCCGGCACATCGTCGTTGCCGCGCGCCCCCATTACGCGTTCGCCTGCGGGATCCCACTGCTTGCGGAGGGAAATCATCTGCTGCAGGTGTTCCACCGTGACCACTGTGTTGCCTGCCTCCCAGAAAAGAATGCTGGGATTGTTGCGGTAGTAGATGATGGAGTCGCGCATCACTTCCAGGCGCTGTTCCCACTGTCGTCCCGTCACATCACGCTCCTTGTCGCCCGCCGGGCAGACCTGGATGATGCCGTAGCGCGCCATCGAATCCGCGTCCACCTTCTGCGGTGAGATGTGCATCCAGCGCACATAGTTGGCGTGGCAGTCGCACATCAGTTTCGCATTCAGGTCGTGCATCCAGTCGGGATAGGCCTGGCCAAGTCCCTCCCACTCGTTGCTGGAGCGCTGGGCAAAGCCCTTCAAGTAAACAAACTTGCCGTTGAGGTATACACCACCTATGCCCACGCCGCCCTTGAACTCCGCCTTGCGAAATCCGGTGACGATTCTAGTCACATCGACGATCTTCCGATCCACTGTAAGAGTGGCATAGACGTTATAGAGATACGGGTCTTCAGTGCTCCAGAATCGGGCATTCCGCAGCGCGCCCGATGCCGTATGCAGAGTTTTCTCGCCGTCCATCATGTCCACTGCGTCGGCTTCGAAGCGAGCGCGCACCTGCCCACTGTGATCGACGACCGCAACCGAAAGACCAATCGTTGCCCGATCGCCTGACTCATTGCTCACTTCGGATTCAACTGTCACATCGCAGATTCTCTTCGCAAAATCAAAGTTGCCGCCGTGCACGTAGACGCCGGTTGTCTCCAGTCCGTAGTAGAGCGGAAGAGTCTGGTAAATGCTGCCCGCAACGTGCAGCCAGACATGCCTGTTGATGCCGCCATGATCGGGATTGAAATCGTTTGCATTCCATTCGAACTTGGTTTGCGTCGCGCGTTCCTCGTAGGTGGTAGTGTTGTCCAACTTCACGGCCAGCACGTTCTCGAGGGGTCCACAATGCACCGCATCGGAGATGTCCAGGCCGTAGGCGGTGATCCCGTTCTCATAGAGCCCGACGACTTTTCCGTTCAGAAAGATGTCGCCGGCCTGCCGCATTCCTTCGAATTCGAGGAAGATCTTGTGTCCGGCCAACTCAGCGGGAATTTTGAAATGCTTACGGTACCAGGACAGGCCTTTGTAGGTTCCAAGGTCGCCACCGCTGTGAGAGATGATTTTTCTGAACGAGTCCACGTCGTTGAAGCTGTGTGGTGTGCTGACGGTTGACCATTTCGAATCATCAAAGGCGGGAGCCTCTGCCCCTGGCACGTCCTGGCGAATGAATTGCCAATTGAGATTGAAATTAAGCGTTGTCCGAGGAGACTGAGGCGGCATGTACCCGTTGCCCTGGGCCGATGCGAAAGGAGAACGGTTCGCTCCAAGAAAAACGGGGGTCGCCGCCGCGGCAACAGCGGCTGTTTCAAGAAATTGGCGACGAGAGATGCGCAGCATTGGCATGAATCTGCTCCTCAACAATCTTATGCGAGACCCTGCTTAAGTGCAGCGTGACGCCGTCGCAATGGAATCGAGGTGCCGCTCCATGGCAGCACGCGCTTCGGCTGGGTTGCGTTCACGAATCGCCCGATAGATCTCACGGTAAGCCTCCAGCGCATTCCTGCGATATTGAGATCGCTCGACACTCCTTAGCCGGTCGTCGTATAAGGCTGTCGAAATTGTGTCCATGAAAGTGGTAAATATAGGGTTATCCGCCGCTTCCGCAATGGTTCGATGAAAACGCACATCGTGAATGAGGTAGAGTGCCGGATCGTCAACCGTTGCGTACATTTTGGCTATTTCTTCTGCAAGGATCGTGAAGTGTTCCTGCTTGCCTCGCTGGGCCGCCAACGCCGCGAGATTCGACTCGAGCAACCAACGTGCTTCAAAAACGTGTGCAGGTTTGAAACTATGTAGAAGGCCAGGGAGCCCGACCGAAGCCTGGCTTATCTGCGAAGGATAGTTGGCGACAAAGGTGCCGACACCGTGACGGACCTTCATAACCCCCGTGGCTGCGAGATACACAATTCCCGTTCGGAGACTCGTGCGACTAACTCGCAGGGACTTGCCAAACTCGCGCTCAGGAGGAAGTTTATCGCCGGGTTGAAGTGAGCCGTTCTCGATCTTCGCGCGGATGTGACTGACAACCTTCGCGGTCAAATCGGCATCGATGGCTCTTGGCGCTCCATTGAGCATCGGATTGGTGGCGGGAGTTCTTCTCATGCGTCGAGCTCAACGATAACCTTGGAACCATCGGACTTACTCTTAAGGTGCCGCCGAAGGCGGGAGTAAAGATGAATCTCTCGGGTGTAGGTTTGCATTCGTTGCGGATTCAATCGGTGCGGGGGCCCAGAAGCAGACACAACTAAGAGGACGAGAAGGAGATGTTCAAGTTCTTTTCCATGATGGGAATCGACGACTTCGAGAGTGAAGAAGCATCGTATCCAAGGATCGATTCCAGGAGCATGCCATAATAGAGAGCCGTGAATCCCCAGAATCTTGTCTGACCCAAGCCTTCGCCGGTCTCCGCGTTGTAGTATTCCCGCAAAACCGGGTTCTTCAGAAGTGCCATATCGAAAAGGCGCGTAGCCAATTCGCGGGCTTCGGCATGGTAGCCGTAGTGGCGAAGTCCCTGAAAAATCATGTAGTTTGTTGGGGCCCAAGTGGGCCCACGCCAATTGCACTCATGGTGCGATCCCTGATAATAGTCCGGTTCCGTTTTCGCGTAACTAGCCACGGGATAAGTGAGCCAGAATTCCTCTTCATTAAGAAGGTGCTCGCGGATCATCCGCCTTGCCCGGGTGGGCGTTGCCGCCTTCGCAAACAGGGGCATGAAGTTCGTGGCCGATTTTACATAGACTCGCTTGCCGGTTTTTTCATTGCGGTCGAAATACATCCCTTGTTGCTCGTCCCAAAATACAGTGTTTATGAGCCCTGCCACCCGATCCGCATGGTGGTTGAATGCTGCGCTATCTACCGAAAGATTGAGATGAGTTGAAATGACAGACATCGCACGCAATTCGCGAATTAGATAGGAGGCAAGATCGACGCCCTCAATCTCAAATGAACTCAACGCACCGGCGCGAGACCATTGGTTGTCGGTTCCGGCAGCGTCTGCCGAGTTCCATACCGGTAGACCGTTGTGGTCTGAATCGTAGGAAAACCACTTGTCGATGTACTTGACCAGGCGGTCGTAGTAATTACCTCGAATCCATTCATAATCATCGTGGTTCTGTTTGGCGCCGAGGACCGCAAGTTGCGCAAGAAACGGTTTGAACGGCTGGCGGTCTCGTTGCTTGATCAGGCTGCGGTTCACATACCCGTCAGGCTGTTCACGATTTAGGAACTCCTTCAGATTGGTAAAGCAATAAGACCAGACCCCGTAGTAGGAAAGGTAGAGGTTTTCAAAATAGAGGTCCCAATCATAGAACTCGTTATAAGGGTAGCCAGTGAGGAAAGTCCCCTCGACACCCGGAATATGACGCAAGCCGAGGTTCTCGATGTTCGCATTCACGGTACGAAGTCTATGGCTGAGTTCTTCCCAATTCCTCTCACCAATCTCTTTGTAAAGTGTCCTGGCTGCGGATGAAGCGGGAGGTGGCGCATTGGTGAGATCCATCGGCGGGGCTACCGGCGCAGAAGATTGAGACCAGCCGCGATTGCGAAGCGACTCAAAGCCGAGAAATGCGGCGCTGCCGAGAAGAAGGTTTCTACGCGTGAAGGGCATGGTCAATTCCGGTTTCAGGATTGGTCGGTCCGATTGTTCAGTTGATTGAGACGAAGGTGCAACTCTGAAGTCACTTATTGGGGAAAAACGCAAAATCGTCATTCAGACGGTAGCACCCTTCGCCGTCGCGAGAAATGCAATTGCAGGCCACCAGGGTTGTCAACGCGCGAGTCATCTTTGCAAGGGGGAATCCCGTCATGATGCGCAGATCGTTCACGCTCAATGCGACGGGGAATTCTGTGAGTGCATCGATCACTTGAAAGAGGGAGTCGTAGACAAGTCTTCCTGAGCTCCCCAACCGATTCCTGTCATGTGAACTCTGGTTAATGCCGGAGGCTTCAGCTTCTGCGTCGGCCGCGTGTTCAAGCGCATGGCGAGGAGAGATCACCACCTTGTTTGGTTCTCCGATATCTGGATTTGCGGCACAATAATTGATCACGATTTCGTGAGTGTCGTTTGTTCGCCAAATCTCCAGCATTCCCGCCGCTCTGTCCATTCTCGGCCTTCTCGGGTCAACCGAAAGTGAAGCATGAACTTCCAATCAACGAGCCAGGAGTCCGAATCGCAATCGATGGAATAGTTCGACTTGTCAATGGCCTGAGAGGAGGATAGAGAGACCGAAGAGGAGCATCCACAATGGGATGATCCTCTTCGGGTGATAACAACAAGTGATTAAAAGTTGATGTGCGCGGAGAGCTGGAAGTCCCGAGGTAATGTGCCTGGAGCGGAGACTGTTCCGAAGGTTGAATTATACGTCTGTGTCGAAGCGGTCTCACCCCACCCCCCACTGGGGCCGCCCCAAATCATCAGGTTCAGCACGTTCTGGCAATCCGCCTGGAACACGAATGCCATTTCGTGATAAATGGGAAATGAGCGTCGTATTGAGGCGTTGAAAGTTTGGTTGGCTGGGTTGGTAATGCCATACGCTCTAGTGCGAGGTGCGTTGCCAATGAGGTACTGCGCGGTGTTGGATGAGCTGGATATGTTCGCCGGCTCAGAAAACGCAGCCGGGTTCACATACCGAATGGTTCCCGCGTTGGTGATGTTGTAACCGTTCGGCCCCTTGCCGAATTTACCGTTGATGCGCGCCTGGCTGCCGAATCCTGGAGTGAGAGACGGCATGCACTGGCCGGCGTTGGGTGCAGCATTGGCGCAGTTTCCGTTCGAACTCCAAGTGGGAGTGAAGGGGCCACCCGTGTCGTAAGAGTAAATTCCCGAAAGTTGCCATCCACCCGCAAGCTGACGGACCAGCCACGAATTGGCGCCGATTTTCCCCGGCCCGAAGGGAAGCTGGTAGACGCCGTATGCATTGAAGATTGTGGGCACGGAAATGGTGGTCCAGGAACGCTCGATTCGATCTTGTTTCCAGGACTGTCCGTGTCCGTCAATGGCCGCGGAAGGAATGGCGTATCCGCTGCGGAAGGTGCCGTCATCTCCGATGTTCTTCGAAAGAGTCAGGTTGGCATTGAAAGAGAGGCCATGCGCCAGGCGTTGGTTCACTTGAAGCTGGATGGCGTTGTAGGAGAAGTTCTCGGTAAACGGTCCACCAAAGGTGTCGACCACGCTGTTGTATTGGGGAAATGCCGTTAGCATCTGCGCAATAGTGAGAGTCGACTGACTGGGGAATGCATTTGCCGCGTTGATGAAATAAGTTGGATTCGGCAGTCCGGGAAAAGCAGCGTTCAACAGGGCTACATTGGCCGAGGTTGCCGGAGCTGTCAAGAGGGAAACGGACTTGCCGGAGGAGCTTGTACCATTGACTCCGCCCAGAGCGGCAAGGTACGCGGGGTTCAATTGGTTGTTCCAGTAGCCGCGGACATTCTGCGAACTGCCGTCCCAGGTGTGATGGGCCTCGTCCCCGACATAGTTGATTTGCAACGTCATGTCCTTCGTGATGGCGCGCTCAAAACCTACGTTCCAAAACGTGTACTCTGGCGCACGCCCAGATTCGACCGGATCAACATATCCCATGGAAGATGGTGTCACAAAAGCGCCGCTGCTGTTGACATAGTTCCCTGTGTCCAGGATGGAGCTCGCGGCGCCGGGCGTTGGGGCAGCCGGGTAAGAGTATCCTGGGCCAAAGAGCGATGAGTTGGTGCCATTGAGCCAGAAAGAGGGACCGGCACTTGCGCCTGTCAGGGTATCTCCGGGTGCAACCGCCGTTGTGTTGAATCCCAGGGCCTGGCCTGCTCCGTTTGAGCCGCCATTGCCTGCAACTCGACCACCGCCGGTGCCACCGCCCTGCGAGTAGACAACGCCCGATGCGACTCGGAGTACAGTCTTGTCGTCCAGGGAATAGGTTATTCCTACACGGGGCCCAAAGTTCTTCCAGTAGACCTGGACGGGCGTGGTGCAACCGCAACTGACTGCCGCTCCTCCAAAGTTGCCGTCGAACTCCAGCGCGCCAAGCGTTCCCGTCGCGGCATTCGTCGCGGTGGGATTGAGGAAAGTGAAATGATTGAACTTTTCGTGAAGCGGGGGGAGATAGTCCCACCGCAGGCCTAGATCGATGGTCATCTTGGGAGTGATTCTAAAAGTGTCTTCTGCAAACGGTGCAAGAGCCTTGATGCGGCTATAAATGGTTGCAACATTTTGAAGCGGCAGAGTCAATCCAGTGGTGCCGCTGGAGGTGGCGCCCACCGCACCTAGAAGGAAGCTGGCGTATCCGTACCCCGTCTTGCTTTGATCGATGCTGGAAGAGCCGCTGGAGTAGTTTGCTGTGGCATATTGATCGAAAGAAAGTGGAAGAACACCCGTATAAGTGGCGGGGTTAGCATTGTTCAATCCCTCAAACTGATACGTTATCCCGAAGGTGAACACATGCTTCCCCTTCAACCATTGAAGGTTGTCCACCAAAGCGTAGTTGTTCGGGATGGTGAGCTGGGTGGATGCGGAGTTGCTATCGGTGGTCCAGGTTGCCGGGACAACGCTGCCTGCCAGGGATCCGGCTCCGCCAAACGAGACGCCGGGGAACTCCTGCCCGGCTTGCCCGGAAGGAAGGTTGGTTATTCCCATGGCCCCAGCTTCGTACTGGGTCACATTCTGGGTCGGATTGGTGATCGGCATGAAGAAGCGTGTGTAGCCGATTTTGAACTGGTTCGTCAGATGATCTGTGATGGTGTAGGCGTCTTCTATGTTGTACTGCTTGGGGACAATGGTGGCATAATCGCCCACAGCGTAAGGCAGCGGCAAATAGGGTGTGCCGAAATTGTTGGTATACACCACATGTCCCATTGCGCCAACGGAGGAAATTCTGTTTTTGGGGCTCAGGTCGAAGTCGACACGCCAATCGATCAGGTGGTTATCGCGGCCTCCAATAGCCGTGCCCAGATAGTCGTTGTTGAAGACCTGGGGGTTGTAGTTGCCCGACAGGGATTGGTTGGGAGAATTAGGGTAATTCGGCAAGAACGATTGCATCATATTCGTGATCGGGGAAATTCTGCCGGGAGGGATCACGTTCAGCTTGCCGTTGTACATGAAGGGCTGCCGGGTGCAGGCGCCGCCGGGCGTGCAGTTGTTGCTGAGCGGATCGAAAATGATCGGGATGTCATCGAGGCCGCCATCCGAGAGAGCAGAAAAGTCGCCCGATTCCATGGCGGTGGTCGGAATGGTGGTCTGACTCGGGGGGTTGTTCAAGCGCGAGTGGTACTTGTCATAGGCGACGAAGAAGAACACCTTATCCGCCGTATGAGGGACGTGGCCGCCGGCGGATGCGGAAAACTCATTTCCGTGTTCAACGTTCTTGGGCGCAGGGACGGTTGCCCCAGTCGGTGTCTTTACCGTGGCGTCTTTCTGAGCAAATTGCCAGGAGTCGAGAGCTGTGTTGCGGAGAAAATCGGACACTTGCCCGTGATATTTCTTTCCGCCTGACTTCATGGTAAAGTTCGAGGCGCCAGCCCCCATGTACTCGGCAGGAGGCACGCTGGTGAGCACCTGGAACTGATCCACTGCCTCGATGCTCATGCTCAAGGACACCGTACGGTTGTCTCCCTGTTGATTGATGGTTTCGGAGGGCACGCCATCCAAATAAAGGTATCCCTGATAGTTAGCCAGTCCGGCAACCACCGGGGTACGGGAACCACTCTGTGCACCGGGAGCAAGGGTCGCAAACGCCGTGGGATCCCGCTGCTGCGTGGTGGCCATGATGATGGGGAGGTTCGAGTAGTCCTCATTCTCCATCACGGTGCCCAACACCGCACTTTCCGTATCCAGGACAGGCGGAGCATTGGTGACCGTCACTGTTTCAACCTGAGTGCCGACGGTCAGTCTCGCATTGTAGGCCAAAGGGTTCAATGCATCGACATCCAGCTTTTCCTGTTCCAGCGCTTTGAATCCCTTGGCTTCCACCTTCAGGTTGTAAGTCCCAACTGGAAGAGGAGCGATGGTGTAAAGGCCCGCCGAAGAGGTGGTTCTCTGGGTGGCGATGTTGGTTGCAGTGTTGGTCGCGGTCACCGTGGCATTGGCTACGACGGCGCCGGAGCTATCGGTAACGGTTCCACTTATGGAGCCTTCACCGGCGGTCTGTGCCCGGATTGCTCCAGGGAAAATGAGTGAAATCATGACGAGCAACCATGCGACGTGGAGTCCCACCGGTGCGGACCGATGGGGACGGATGTTCAGTTGCAGCATCTGTGGTGCCTCCGAAAGGGATCTTGCGAATCGCGATAAATTCGATGGGGAAACTGTTTCGAAAGAGAATGTAGGGGAGAAAGATGAGGCTTGTCAAGAAAAAACGGTAACGCTAACGTTGATATTGCAAAATGCAAATATTTTCATACATTTAGATCAATGTTTAGGGATTCTGACCCACCCCAACCCCGAAAATGGAGGAGCCAATTATTTGTTGAATTTGTATCCCTATTGTGCCAGGGGGCGTCGAAAGGAAGATGCGCGCACCACGATGGTAGGTTGCAGCGCGATGTGACGAGGGGTACCTGAGGCTTTGTCTCTTAGTCGGCTTATGAGCATCTTGGCGGCGCGCACACCAATTAGCCTGCTGTGGTGGTCAACGCTGGAAAGGGGAGCCTTGAGACTAGCATCGAAGTGCAGGTTATCGCACCCAATGAATGCGATATCTTTAGGAATCCGCAGCCCCGCCTCGAGTGCGACGTCGATGGCCGCAATAGCGATCGGATCGTTGTAACAGAAGACCCCATCGGGACGTCTGTGGGAGAGCAAGTTGCGCATGGCCTCGTAGCTTTGTTGCCAGTCTTTCCCGTCGGCGGTCATATATGGGCTGACCAATGAGGGATCCATCTTCATTCCGTGCTGGAGCAGCGCTTGCTTGTATCCTTCAAAACGGCCCACGCCTGTTGTAAATTCCAGGCCCCGGATGTGTGCAATTCGTTTGCAGCCCATGGCAATCAGATGCTCTGTGGCAATCCGGCCAACGGCGACATCGTCGACACCGACAAAGTCCGACCGGAATCCGGGGAAGAAGCGATCGATCAGTACAAATGGAACTCGCTGCTCTTTGAGTTGTTCGAATTTTTTGGGAGACGTACTGCAAGAGGCGACAATCAAGCCATCAAGCCGATGTCCCAGCAGTTGTTCAATCGCCACCTCTTCTGCTTCCGAATCCTCCATCGACGACGAAATCATGACCGCATATCCGCCTTGCTTCATCGTCGCGGCCAGCCCTTCCAGCACCTCGGCAAAGAACGGATGCAACAGCGTCGGAACAATGACCCCAACCTGTCGGCTTCGACCGGTCACCAGGCTGCGGGCAGTCAGATTTGGCCGGTAGTTCAACTCCTTCGCTTTTGCCAGAACACGCCTGCGCGTTTCCGCCCCAATATCGGGACGTCCGCGCATGGCTTTGGACACGGTAATGATAGAAACTCCGCATGCCTGCGCAATGTCCTTCATTGTTATTGGGTTCATTTGGTTCTGCCTTGGCTTTCGGATAGATGGAAGGCTAGTGTAGCGAGCCAACCTCGCATGAAGCAATGGTTTCGTCGTCGCGTTGGGCGACAAGAGAATCGATTGCATTGATAAAGATTGAAAGCGCCGTATCTCCAGAGATCCTGCTGCCAACCGGACGCAGAAAGAGTCCACTTTAATTGCACCACCCATGCAGTGCACCCCAGAATGCGACCGGGCGAGCCAACGACTGCACATGCGCTCACCCATTTGGAAACATATTTACTCACCTGCCCCGGATCCTCACATTTTTCGCTCAACTCCTTCCCATTGTCGAACATGTAAATTAGCGCTTTGGCTATGTTCGCTTCCCAAGGGATTGCTCGTCACGGTTCCAAATCGACACGTCGTCGCCACACACTGATTATTCTCGATTGCGTCCGAGTGCAGCCATCGTTCAATCGAGGGTTGACTCCACTATTGACAAGCCGGGAAGGAACTGGATGATGAGAGAGGTACCGGAGGAGAGGGAGGTAGGTAAAACGATGGCGCGGGTGGCGGTAGTGGGGGTGGGAGCGATTGGCGGCACGGTAGCTGGACTGCTCGAGACGACGAAGCGGCATAAGATCACGCTCTGCACGCGGAGACCGCTGGAGGAGTTAACGATTCACACGCCCCAGGGGTTGTTGCGCGTGAACGCCCGGAACATCACAGACCCGGCACAGGCGGAGCACGTGGATTGGGTGCTGGTGGCCACCAAGACCTACGATGCGGAGGGTGCGGCAGAGTGGCTGCACAGACTCGCCGGGGATCGAGTAGCGGTGGCCGTGATTCAAAACGGAGTGGAGCATCGGGCACGGTTTGCCAGATGGGTGAGACCGGAGCTTATTGTGCCTGTGGTGATCGACTGCCCCGTCGAGCGACGAGGAGATGGCGGGATTTCGCAGCGGGGAACGGCGCACATGAAGGTTGAAGATTGTCCGCAGGGACGCGCGCTTGCGGAGTTGTTCAGAGGCAGCCCAGCAGAGATTGAGGTCACCGCGGACTGGCAGTCGGCGGCGTGGCGGAAACTATGTATCAATGCGGCGGGGGCATTGAATGCGCTGACGTTGAAACCGGCAGGCGTGTTCTGGAATGACGATGTGGCACGGCTCGGGATGGAGATGGTGAACGAATGCGCGGCGGTTGGACGGGCCGAGGGAGCCAAGCTGGCCGACGATGTGGCACAGCAGATAGTGGCGGGGTACCGCGCGCAGCCGAAGGATTCAGTCAATTCGATGCTCGCAGACAGGATAGCTGGGCGTCGGATGGAAGTGGACGCGCGCAACGGGGTGATTGTGCGGATGGGTGCGAAACACGGAATTGCCACGCCTCTGAATCGCATGGCGGTATCGCTGCTGGGAGCGGCAGCAGAGTAAGATCCGGTGCGCCGCGGCGGCATGAACGACTGGCAACATGCCCTCGACTACTTTCCTGCCGTCCGCGCCTTGAGAAAAACGATGCGATTGCCATCTGGATCCTGAATCGACAGCATCGACCTGCGCTTCTCCGCGGCTATGTGGAGAGACTTGAGCTCGGCTGCGGCGCGGCGGAGATCGGGAGTCAAAAGAAAGAGCGAAAACGCCGCACCAGGTGCCTGCGGCTCTATTTGCACGAATTGATGCGACGATCCTGGAAGCCACAGCCAGGTGTGCCCCGGATGGACGGGCGGGTCAAGAGAGAAGCCCAGCTTCTGCTCATAGAACGTCAGCGCGGCTGCCGGGTCACGGAATTCGATACCGGCGGCTACGATCTGTCCGGAGATGCGGCTTGCGCTGAGATGCTGGCCGCGATCGTTCCAGTGCCGGGAGCCGGGCATGTACTGCGTATACTCGACGTTCTGCTGCTCCGGCCCTGCAAGCGTAAAGAGTAGATTGCCCGCGCCCGCGCGGCGAACGGGAATCGGAGAAAGACCCCCGTCAAGATAAAACCGATTCAACGCTTCAAGATTGTTCGATTCGAAGCAAACGTGCATGAAGCCGATGGGTTGCGATGACTGGCGCTGCGGATAGAGCTCTATGAACTGGCGATCGTTGACCTTGATAAAAGCTTCGGTGGGCGTTCCGCCCTGATTCATGGAGAAAGCTTCTTCGAAGCCAAGGGCCCGGTAAAAATCGCGGGACTTCTCAAGATCGGCAACGCGAAGCGCGACGTGGGCGATGCCTGCGAGGTCAGGAGACTGAGGCTGAGATTGGGCGGCGCATGCGAATGGGAACCATAACCCTGCGCAGAGCGCGCAGGATACGACGAGCGCCCCAGCCGCGCTTCTCATAGCGCCGTTGTATCGACATTGCTCAGGGTTGCGTCGGCGGCCCTGGGAGTCATTGCCGGGCGGCGGCCCAGCCTGAGCCGAAATCGCGAGCGCATCGCCGGGGACTGCGGCCGCCGCCATCCAAAAACTGCCTGTGCGCAGAAAATCACGGCGCCTGGAAATGAGTGAGTTCACTATCAAATCCTCCCCCTTATAACGAGGTGGTTGAGCTTTGTGGTCTCCCACCGATTCGCCCGAAAGAAGCGAATGGATCGGCAACGGGGCATTTGTGGCGCGTCAGGCACAGTGTTCATCGCAGCCGTAACTCGACGCGGCGATTGTGGCTTCTCAGGATTTGCCCTCCCAACATCTCCTGAACGTGCGGGGGGAGATCGAACGGCAACCACGCCGTCCAGCACTCGGAGCAGTGGCTCAATCGAGATGAAAGACCTCTTCGATGGGAAGCATGAAGCTCTCTCCTCCGCCGTCTGCCCGCGCCTCAAAGAAGGGCGACATCTCCGCTTGCCATCGGGCGTTCACCGGGTGGGTTTCCATGGCGGCGTAGCATTTCTCGAAATCCACGGCTTCAAGGTAGCCAACGAGCAGGCCATCGGGGCGGAGGAACAGCGAGTAATTGCGCCAACCCGTTTCGCGAAGAGCATTGAGCATTTCAGGCCAGACCCTGGCATGACGCGCTTTGTACTCATCCACCCGGTCGGGGCGAACTTTGAGCAGGAAACAGATACGCATTGCACCTCCCGTCGCATTCACCTGCAACAACAGTTTTGTTTTCCATTTGAATTGTCTTCTCTATCGAAACAATATTACAATCATTTTCGGCAATTTCGACCGCTTTTTCTTCGAAGAACGGTCCAGAAAAAACGGGCATGGGCCTGCGCGGTGTGGGCCACAGAAGGGGCCCGGAGGCGATCGCAACCGGCAATCCCGGGATTTCCGCAGCGCACAATCAAAGAAGCGCCGGGATGAGCTTCAGTGGCCGCCGAAGCGCGTTTCAGCAGGTGCAGGAAACGGAAACGATGGCTTGGCGGCCTCGCGAGAGGGTCTGGAGACCCTCCGTCCAGCCGGTTTGGAGACCGGGACTACTCTGCCCGATGGGCTTTGAGAAATGCAGGCTGAAGCGTTAATCTTCAGGGTCAATTCCGAGGTGCAAGAATGTCGTTTCGAAATAGAACCGGAAGACTGGCAATCGTTGTCCTTTGCAATTGCAGCCAGATTCTGTGGGCCACCGGGCAACATCAACCTACCCCGACAGAGCAGGCGAACATCGCTACCAACGCTGCGCGGCATTTCGGCGACGCACCGGAGGACCCCGGACCGCTGGCGCTGCACCAATCCACGTCGACCCGGTCTGAAGCCGTGGCCAGAAACATGCGCAAGGTTGCGGATTGGCAGCTCGAGCGAGCCCAGCCGTACTTTGACCGCATTTGGACCTGGAGTGCGCTTTACACGGGATTCATGGCCGCTTCCGATTCGCTGGGCGACACAAAATACCGCGATGCCATGCTAGCAATGGGGCAGAGATTCGACTGGAAGCTGCGGTCGCATTTGCCCAATGCGGACGATCAAAGCGTGGGGCAGACCTACCTGGAGCTCTACCTGCAGAAGAAAGACCCCGCGATGATGCAGCCCACGCAAGCGGAGCTGGATGCGATCCTTTCAGCGCCGCGTGATTCGACGGTCCCTGGGAAGGAGATTCCGTGGTGGTGGTGCGATGCTCTGTTCATGGCGCCTCCCGTGTGGGCGCGAATGTATGCGGCAACGGGCGACAGGAAGTACATCGATTATCTCGATCGGGAATGGGCCAGAACTTCCGATCGGCTCTACGACACACGAGAGCATCTTTACGCGCGGGATTCCACGTACTTGACAAGGACCGAAGTCAACGGAAAAAAGATGTTCTGGTCGCGCGGGAATGGGTGGGTCATGGCGGGAATCATTCGCACGCTCGAATATCTCCCCAGCGACGATCCGGCGCGCGCAACGTACATCGCGCAATTCAAGGAGATGGCCGCACGCGTGGCCCAGATTCAATCGCCCGACGGGCTTTGGAGAGCTGGGTTGCTGGATCCCGATAGCTACGATCTGCCGGAAATTTCCGGCTCGGCCTTCTTCACCTATGCGCTGGCTGCCGGAGTGAACGAGGGCTTGCTCGACAAAAAAACCTATCGGCCAGTGATTCGAAAGGCATGGGCAGGGCTCGTAGGTCACATTTATGCCGATGGGAGGCTGGGCTGCATCCAGCAGACGGGTGCGGAGCCCCAGCCGTTCAGGCCATCCGCGAGTTACACGTACGGCGTGGGCGCGTTTTTGCTTGCGGGCAGCGAAGTGATGAAGATGAACCACCGCCCCGTGGCACACTGACGCTTGATTCTCCGCGTGACTGCGGCGCTCTGCTGGCCGCGGTGGGAACCTACTTGGGCTCGCCGAACGGAATGTCTTTCGGATCTTTGAAGGTGGAGTCGGTAAAGACCGGCTTGCTTCCGTCCGCGGTCTTGATGGAGCTTTCCGTGATGGTCCAGTTCCTGGCGTTGGCAATGGTTCCGGCCGTAGCTGCTTCGATGTCGAGGTGATCGAGCCGGAAGTCGTCGAGCGTGGCGTCGGGATAGGCAGCCACATTGAAGGCGCTCTTGGCGCCCGTTGCCTTGATGTTCCAGATGTGAACGTCGCTGAAGTGCGGCAATCCCTTTTCCGGCGGCACTTTCGTGCTGATGGTGACCCAGTAGGACGGAATGTTCTTCATCCCTTCGGGCACCACGGCGTAGCTGAAGCTGGGGTTCCAGTTCATGGTGATGTGAATAGGAATTGCGACTCCCTCGAGGGTGAGGTCGTGAATGCGGATGTCCTTGGCAAATCCGCCGCGCACGCTCGCCGACTTGAACAGGATGCCGGAGGGGACGCCGCTGAGGGCGGTGATGTTGTAGGCCTCGATGTTGCGAAACCCGCCGGAGGTCTCGCTGCCGATGGTGATGGCCGCCGCGCCGTGGCGCACGATGCAGTCGCGTATGACTACGTCCTCGGTGGGACGGTTGACGCGCAGGCCGTCTGAATCGCGACCAGCCTTGAGGACAAGCGCGTCGTCGTTGGCGTCAATGTCGGCGTGTTCTACGAGGATTTTGCGGGACGAATCAACATCGATGCCGTCGGTGCTGGGCCCCTTGCCGCCTTCGTTATTGCGGATGATAACTCCATCCACATGCACGTCGTGCGAGTAGAGAATCTGCACGGTCCAAAACCCTGAGCGCGTGAGCAGGATGCCACCGCCAAGCTGGATGTCGGAGGAATTCTGAAAAAGGATGAGCCGCGGCCGCCGTGCATCGTAGTCGGATGCCCAACGTAAACCGCGGGGTTCATACGAGGCACGAAGGTCCCAATACGACTTCCACCAGATCGGCCCATCACCGTCGATGATGCCCTTCCCCATGATCGTGACATGCTGCTGGTCGCGGACATTGATGAGCGCTGCCGGCCATGTCATCTCGATGCCCGCGATGCGTGTGGGCAGCATTGGGTAATCCTCAAGCTTTTCAGAGCCGACAAGAGTAGCGCCTTGCGGCACGTTGAGTGTGACACCCGACTTCAGAAAGAGAGACCCCGTGAGGTACTTGCCGGGATTCATGGTCACCGTGCCGCCGACGGCCGCGGCCGCATCGATGGCTTTCTGCAGCGAGGCGGTATTCAGGGTGGCGCCGTCGCCTAGGGCGCCGTAGTCGTTGGCTATGAAGGTCTGAGATGCGGCCCAGGTGGGCGTAGCGAGAATGAGGCTAAACAGACCGATGGCGGCAATACAGCGGGCGAATGTCGTCATTTTCTCCTCTGCACTTCAAGTTGGATGGGCCCGAAGAGGCCGGAGGGGATGGGTTGCAGGTGATCCATGTCCTGCGGATCGAAGCGGCGGCCGTACTTTGCGCGCAGGTCTGTGTAATCGCGCGGCGGCTGGCCGGCGAGCAGGTTGATGGCCGTGTTATAGACGTGCACTTCGACCTGGTTCTCGCCAGGGTGAATGAACTGCGATATGGCGATGCGATAAGGCGGATGCCAGAGAGAGCCCGCTCTTTTCCCGTTGATGAAGACCGTGGCGGCTTCGCGAATAGGCGGATCGAGAAGGGCGAGCATGCCGCTGGCGTTGGGACGGCGTTTGTCCTCAAAAGGAGTTCCTGCGCCAAAGTCGAGGAAGAGGGTGGAATCCTGCGATGAAGTTTGATTGGCGTCGACCTTGAGGCTCCGCGAATAGATCACTTCACCGGAATAGAACTGCTTGCCGGGGAGGTCTGTCCACGAGGTGAGAGCGGGGAGGGCCTCGGGCGCGGAGCTCGGGCCGAAACGAATTGTCCAGCCGCCGCTCAGGTCGGCCAGTTGTTCATCGACCACCTGCGGACCACGCGGTGACAGTTCCGACGACGAGGCCGATTTGCTTTCATTCGTATCGTGCAAGACAAAGATTCGCGATTCATAAGGTGCAAGCAGCAAAGGAGTCCGCCCTGCCTGCGTGGCCTGGAGCAGCTTGCCGGTGTCCGGGTCCCATGCATCGATGAACGCCCGCGTGGAACGGAACTGAATGGTTCCGTCGATGGGACGATTACCGGTGTTGGCCATGAAGTACACGTCGAGGCCGGAGAGCTTGCGATGCAGGAAGCCAAGGCCTTCTATCTGGCCCGTCATCAGCACGTCAGGAGGAAGGGCGGAGTGGAGCACATCCGCAAGCTCAGCAGTCGAGGCGATGAACATGCCGCGGTGACCGTCTGCTTTGAATAGCCGTTCGGAGACAGCGGCAATTTCCGCCGAATCGTTCTGTTCCATCAGACCTGGGGCCAGTGTTGGAAGACTGTCCATGGCGATGACTTTGCCTGAGGATGCGGCAAAGCTCTCGATCTTCTTGTAGGTCTGCAATGGGATCCTGGTTGTAGGAGGAAGGAAGAGTACCGGGTAGGGGATGACGCCCAGCTTATCGATGGTGGCGGCGTCGATGTAGTCGACGTTATAGCCGGAATCGAGGATCGCCGCCATTATGGAGGGCGTGATGCGTTTCCGCATCTCGTCCGTGACCGAATCGTGGCCTGGAGTGAATGCCGCCTGCGCATCGTCTTCGGGCAGCAGGATGGCGATGTCGTTTGCCGGAGTGCCCTGGCGAAGCAGCCAGCTCACGCGCTGGAGGTACTTTGTAACGTCGGGCATGACCGGAAACCATGGGTTGTGGGAGTTGAAAACCGCGGCCGCATAGAGCGACCATCCCGGCTCGCCCGCGGCGGGAGGCGAGTATGGGTAGCCATGGCCGACAAACTGGTTGACGCCGAGAAGGAACATGCGATCGGCTTCCGCTTTCATATCCAGGGGGGTGGCGCGGAAGGCGGGGGAATGAAGCCATGTCCACGTTTCAGCGGATGTGATATTGCGGCCGTAGAGGTGGTTGGCAGAACTAGCCCAGCGGGTATAAGAAAACGTGCGCCACTGCGGCCCTTCGCCCTCAGGCAGGTTGGCGACGGCTTGGTCTGCGAGGGTGACTGCGGGCTGGCCATAGGTCTGCGAACGGAAGCGGGAATGATGAGCCTCGGCAAAGCTGGTGAGGGGCGCGAGGTAGTTCTCGCGAATCAAATCGGAGAGCGTCTTGCCCCAGTCGTGACGGACGGCATCGGCTTGCGGCGTTCCCCCAGCCAGCAACTCGGGCAGGTGAGGGATTAGATCGTAGCCACGACGCTTCAGGAACTCGGCAGGCAGTTCCGCGGTCCAGTCGGAGTCATAGACTTCAAGCGAATCGGAGAACACGGAATAGGGTGGATGGTCGCCGAAAGCATTCACCAGCGGAGTCGCCACATCGGCCAGGTGCTCGTTGATTGCTGCACGGGAGAAGTGGTCGAGGACGAAGCCTTCGGCTCCCGCGGCCGGCCGTTTCACCATTTGGCGCGTGTGGCTGGAGATGAAGCAGAGCGCAGTACCGGCATTCTCGCTGGTAGAAATGGAATCACCGGCTAGATCAAGGCGTTTCGCGGAGGCGGGATCGAAAGACTTCTCGGTGCCGGCAACCGCAAATGCGGCGATGAAGCTGTCTCCTTCCGCGAGCGGCGGCTTTTCGACCTTGCCGCCAGTGACGGGGATGGCGACAACTTTGAGGCGGCCCGCGGCCAGAGCCAAGGTCGTTTTGGGGCCACCATAGGGCCAGCCGCTTCCGAGGGTGATGTCGACGCGCAGGCCAAGCGCGCGGGCGGTGGTGTTGGCGAAACTTACATCGTCGAGGAATTCCGGCGACAAATACTGAAGATTCTTGATGCCGGTGGCTTCGTTGTCCAGCATCAGCGGATACACCGGTTGAATCTCAACCCCTCCGATGCCCGCCCCTTGCATGGTCTCCAGCTCTTTCTTGAGTTCGGGCTTGACGACCGCGGGACCGAACCACCACCAGCGCATCATGGGCCGCGCATCCGCGGGCGGATCCTGGAACTGCCGGCGAAGAGCGGTGAGGGAGTCCTGGGCAGACAGCGCAGTAGAGACAGAGACCAGGAGCACCAGCATTGCGGACTTTCCGATTACAAAATGATGGGCCGTTGATGCGGTTCGGCGAAGACGGGATTTCATCGTGTTTTCCTTGCGAATGCCGGAAGCGCGAAACGCGGCTGTCCGGCATCCATGCAGATTGAAATTGCTGTCAGATTCCGGCCTGCGCTGCAAGTTTCGCATTCGCCTGTCACGAAGCTAAGGGTGAGGAGGCACCGGCCCCGGCGGATTGAACTGACGCGCCAGCCCCGGTGTGGATTGAACATCCGAGGCAGGGGGATTGTCCGCCTTGGCCACCTCGACGCCGAAGACATAACTGGGACCGAAGATGTTGCTGGTGAAAATGACGAGCTTCTTATCCGGCGAGAAATGAACATTGGGCTCAAGACGGTAGTTGTGCGCCGCCATGTTGACCAGGTGTTCGGAGTGGAGGATTCCCGGCTGCCAGAATTCAGGTTCATCGAGGGCTCCTGGCGAGACGTTAAGCATTTGCGGCCGGAACAGCTCGATCCATTCGCCATCGGGCGCCTTGGCCACCTGCCCAGGATCGCCGCCATCGCCTGCGAACAAGGTCTCTCCCTGGGTGAGGTTGAAGTGAATCGACCACTCGTTGCGCTGCAGATGGTAGGCGACCCTACTGTGCTTTTCGAGGTTGTAGCCGGCAAGGAAGAAGTCTTCGCCCTTGGGGTACTGCCAGTCGTACCAAATGGACTTGCCATCCAGGCCCCAGAACTCGTGTCCCGCAATCTCCATCTCCATGGTGCGTTTATGGATGAGTTCGTTGTGCGTTCCATCGGTATGGATCATCCAGATCCGATCCACCTTCTGCCATGGGCCTTCGTGGCAATACATCAACAGTGCCGGATCGACGGGCGAAAAGAGCATGTGCCCGATCCAGTCGGTAGAGTGCAGCAGAGGCGTCACTTTGCCGGTGGTCAGATCGACGGTAAACAGGACTACGGGAATGCGGGCGGCCAGGCGCCGCTCCATCATCTCGCCCTTGCCTTCAGGTTGAAGAAGGTTTCCCGCCTGGGGCACCGCCCTGGTTGCAGACGGTTGGTTGGCTGCTGGCGCAGTGCGATTGCTTCCGTACTCCTGGGTGGCCGGCGTTGCGTTTTCCTCATACGTTCCCACGCCGATGGTTTCGTCGGCATTGATGGTGGCAACGCTCGAGCGGGGAGGCAACGTGACAAGCTTCGTAACTTCACCGGAATTGACGTCGGCCTTGTAGACCGTGGACAAACTTGTGGCCGGGTCCGTCCGCGAGAAAAACACGGAGTTTGTCTTGCTGCCCACGACAATGACGCGCATGCCAAATCGATAGGAAGCAGGCGTGCCGGGAACACTACCGGGCGGGGCAGGCGGGTTGGGCACAATGAGCCGGGTTTTCAGGCTGGAAAGGTTCAGGGAATGGATGCCGTCTGGCGCGCTATAGATCATTTCTCTGCCGTCCGGCGTGAACGCGTTGACATTGAAGTAAAGGCCGGATGAACCGGGCTCATCGGTCAGGCGAATCACACGATGGCCAGTGTCCTTGTCTACCCACGAGGCTGGCGGCTCCTGGGGAAACGACAGGGCCGACAATGCGGCGAAAAGACCAGCAGCGGAGAGAATTTTGCGGACCATAGGGAATTGCGCTCCTCGGATAGGGGATCACGGCAGTGATTCCGGCATGGCGGAGGTACGCACCTCGACAAACCGCCACGCGATGATTTATACATGCCACAATGTCAAGGTGGCAACTTTTTTTGTATTGAAAGTGTCCAGGCCCCGGAATAGAACGAGTGGCAAAGGGGCGCTCAGGCGCCCGCGAAAGGAAGGCCATCTGGGCTACCTTTATCTGCAAGACGCATGTGCGGAAACGATCACAGCCGATCTCCATCTGCCATCCCCTCAATAGTTTCCAGGGCTTGCTCATTCCATGCTGGTTGAGAATTTCTATCCCGACCAACACGCTGGCCCATGTCCCCAACAGGCGTCTCTGTGAAGAGCGGACGCATTAAACAAACTTCCCTCGCAGGAACTGAGCCTGCAATGATCTAAAAGGAACTGATTCCGTTGGCCAGTTTGCCGATGGACTGTTTTGGGCCAGATACTACAAGACTTGCAGATGGGAGTCTGCCGGATGAAGAAACTTACCGGCGCGTTCGTCATTGCATGTTCATCGATCGCTTGGGCTGCGCCACCCGCCCCTTTGACCACTCTGAGAGCAATCCATGCTCTCAGCCACGCCGAAGCGGCCAAGTCCCCTGAGGTAGCTTTCAAAGCCACGGTCACCTACCGCAGGGCCAACGAAACTAACTTGTTTGTCCAGGATGGCGACGCGGCGATTTATGTCTATGCAAAGACCGAGTTTAAGATGAGCCCGGGGGATCTTGTTCTGATCCGCGGAAAGGTGCACGACACCTTCCGCCCCATTGTCAGCGCCGATGCAGTCACAGTGCTGGGACGCGGTGCACCCATCACGCCCGTCCCGGCCACCTACGACCAACTCATCCGTTCGGAGCGGGACTGCATGCTAGTCAGAGTCACCGCCAAAGTGCAGAGCGCCGACCCGGTCATCAGCTCAGACCAGCTGACGACCCACATGCGATTGCTTATGGACGGCGGGATCGTCGATGTCTATGTCAACGACGGCGACCGGAAGGTCCTGAATCCAATGCTGGATTCCGAGGTTGAAGCGGTTGGTGTTGCCACGGCTCGGTTCGACGGCAAGATGCAGCAGGTCGGGGTGGGACTGGCCGTTCGCTCCCTTGACGAAATCAAGGTGATCAAGCGGCCGGAAAGAGACCCCTGGACACTTCCGCTTACCGAGATGGATAAGGTGCTGGACACCTATCATGTGATGAATTCCAGCGGCAGAGTCCGGGTTCATGGGACCATCACCTACTATCAGGCAGGATCCGCCATTGTGCTCCAGAACGGACACAAGAGTCTCTGGATCATGACCACCATGGAAGAACCACTCGAAGTGGGTCGTGAAGCCGATGTCACGGGCTTTCCCGATGCACATTTCGGATTTCTAACCCTTGTGGGGGGGGAAGTACAGGAGACGGGGGCTTATCGTCCCATTGCGGCCCTGCCAGTCACTCGCAGCCAGCTGACTGCCAGCAGGAACATCTTCGACCTCGTTTCTGTAGAGGGGCAGGTGGTATCGGTAGTTCGCGAGAACTCCCTGGATCAGTACGTCCTGGTCTCCGAAGGCCAGATATTCTCCGCCATCCTTCGCCGTTCTCAGGTGGGAAGCGCCCCACCGCCGCCATTGAAAGATGTCCCGCCAGGCGCACGGGTTAGAGTGACCGGCATCTGCGTTCTGCAGAACTCCAACCCCTTCGGACGTGAGGTGCCCTACGATATTCTTCTACGGTCGCCGGACGATATCGCGATGGTGGCCCGGCCCTCGTGGCGCAATGTGCGCAATCTGACCATAGCGGTCGGTTTGTTGATCGTCGTGTTAATAGCAGTTGGCGCCAGGGCCTGGATTATCGAACGCAGAATGCGGAGACAGTCCGCATCTCTGGCAGCAATCGAACAACGGCGCAGTCGCATCCTCGAAGACATCAATGGCTCCCGTCCCTTGACCGAGATCCTCGGGCAGATCGCCGAACTGGTCAGGTTCAAGCTCGGTGGCGCACCCTGCTGGTGTCAGGTCGCCGACGGCGCGCGTCTGGGGACAGTGCCATCCGATCTGACCAAAATGCGAGTCGTGCATCAAGAGATACCCGCCCGCTCCGGTTCCCAGCTTGGCGCCCTATTTGCTACGTTCCGCCTGGGATCAGCACCCAATGCCAATGAGGCTGAAGCGCTTTCCATGGGGGTGGAACTGGCCACGCTGGCCATTGAGGCTCGCCGCCTCTATTCCGATCTCCTGCACCGATCGGAATTCGATCTGCTGACCGATATCGGCAATCGCTTCTCACTGGAAAAGCTGCTGGACGCTCAGATCGAAAAGGCACACACGCACGCCTCAATTTTTGGATTGATCTATATCGATCTAGACGAGTTCAAGCAGGTCAACGACCTTTACGGGCATCGCATCGGAGATCTCTATCTCCAGGAGGTCGCGCTGCGCATGAAAGGGCAACTCCGTTCGTTCGATACGCTGGCGCGGCTGGGCGGCGATGAGTTTGCAGCCCTGGTTCCGGTGGTGCGCAATCGTGCCCAAGTCGAAGACATCGCGCTGCGGCTCGAAAACTGCTTCAATGTGCCGTTTACCTTCGAAGAGATCTCGCTGCGGGGAACGGCGAGCGTCGGCATCTCTCTGTTTCCTGATGACGGGAAAACCAAAGATAGCCTGCTGAACACCGCCGATGCGGCCATGTATGAAAGGAAAAAAGGCAAACGGCAAGCGCCGGGAAATGCCGCGACTGGAGAGTAACTGAAGCGTCCGCCAGAGCAACATTGAGCCCATGCGATTGGAAATTCTTTGAAGGTCCCATCCACGGCAAGACGATAAAAGTTTAAGTGTGGCGCGTACAGATCGATGGTGCTGAAGAAATGAAAATCGCTCGGGTCAGGCGAGGTTGACCAAGTGCCGCCAAAGACCTTCAGACAGTGGGCCTGCAGCCACAAGGTCGCCCAGCCTCCCGAGGAATGGCTCTGGAAGAAACGGCCTGAGGTACGAGAGTCCATGCGATAGCCGGGTTCGATTTGTGGAATCAATTCCGTCGTGAGCGCAGTACCCCAGGGTCCGTTATTCACTGAATCCGAGAATTCGTGCGTTCCGGTGGGACTACTTTCGTCCAGCAATACCCAGATCATTTCCGGCATGTGGCCTTGCTTCATGCGGTCTAAGAGAACCGGAGCATAACGAGCGCGAAGACCCTGTAGGGTGCCACCAAAGCCGTGCGTAAAATATACAGTGGGGTATTTGTCATTCGGGTGACTCTCGTAGCCTGGAGGTAGTAGTACCCATCCGCGCATATGGATTTCGCTTCCCCAAAACTGCGTGAGGACGGGGCTAAGGAAATCGAGCGGCTTCAATGCGGCGATCACGTCTGACCGCTGCATAAGAGCATCAGGTGGATCGGGAACCACGGATTAAAGAGTGAGGGAGGGCGAGTCAGACAATGGAAGATTCAGAGTGATCGCACTGCTGATGATATCGCCGGGGGCACGGCCGTTACCTTTCCGTGAGCTACCATTAAAAACACGCCGATGGGGATCCTGCAACCTGTCTTTGAGTCAAATTGCCGGAAAACGATCGCCAGAGGCAATCGCGGCCGTCATGGATGGTGGAAGTTCCTGGTAAAGGGTTCGGGATGAGTCTCCACAGAGTAGGTTCCGCGCCGGTTGGATTACTCTTGGGCCGCGCTGGGGAAACGCACACTTGCGGTGTCGATTCCAGAACGAGGTTTGGCGACGGCAGTGCTCTGTTTCAGGGAGGAGGAACGATGCAAGAATTAAAGTCGTCTACAACCATGGCCTTACTCTCTCTGCTGGCCATCGGTTTTTGCGCAACGCTTGCTGTGCGAGGACTTGCGAGCAGACCGCACGGCGGCCTTGCTCAGTTCCATGTGGCTGTGCTGGATGCGAATGGAACGTCTGTCGCGGGAGACAGCGGACACGCAGCGGGTGCGCATTCAATCAACCGGGAATACAAACCGGGGGATCGCATTGAAGTGACAGGTTCGCAGCGGATGGCTGTGCGCCTGGACGAGAAGATGCCTGAGTGCCTGCTCTATCTTGCGGATTCGGCGCAGGGGAAGTTCAGCTACGAGGTACCATACGGGCGCGCCGAACAGCAGACGGGGAGCGCTTATGCGCCGGAGAACTTTGCCGGAAGCTCGCACACGGTGACTGTGCGCCCGCTGAATGAGCAGGAGAAGACGGGCTATCGGAATCTTGCGGTGAATCCATGCGATGTACTGAAGCCGGAGGAGGGTCCGGGGCAGGCTTATCCGCATAGCAGTACCAATAGCTATTCGAGAAATCTGTAT
>Ga0302278_10001460_pt1 | contig 28983 bp, 31 predicted proteins | sample III_Bog_N3_2_FD_194543 | JGI IMG/M metagenome (GOLD analysis project Ga0302278, IMG submission 194543) | Peat permafrost microbial communities from Stordalen Mire near Abisko, Sweden - III_Bog_N3_2 | ecosystem: Environmental > Terrestrial > Soil > Wetlands > Peat | place: Sweden: Abisko... | reverse complement strand
GATCGGGTTTCTGATCGCCAGCATTGTTCCCACGGCGCGGTTTGCGCAGCCCATCGGCGCGGTGATTTTGTATCCGATGATTGTTTTCTCAGGGCTGTTTTTTTCTATCGATTCATTGCCGCCGGTGCTGCGGGGGATTGCGCGGGTGCTGCCGTTTACCTACGCCGTGAATCTGCTTCAGGGGATCTGGGTGGGTGACCGGTGGTCGGCGCACCTGGGCGACATTGCGGGGCTGATTGCGGTGTTTGTGGTTTGCACGGCGGTTTCGGCTAAGGTGTTTCGATGGGAGTAGGCTGTCGGCTACCCCATAGGCTTCCCGGATAGATGGCCTATACTCATCCGTTCTGAGCTATGCTCAACGATTGTTTCCGAGTTGGCGATCAGCTCGACCGCGATGTCTGCACGAGCGCGTAGCGGAGTGTGACGGGCGATTGTGACAGTGGAGGATGTGCCACAATCGCAGACCGGAAGCCATGCTGGTGCGCCTATCTTGATTCTCATGAAGATTACGTGGGCAAAGTACGCAGTATTGGCAGCTATGGCCACTGGGGCATTTTCGGCCGCGGCACAGGCACATCTTGCATTGAGCCGAGAGATTGATCTGCCGGTTGCGGCAAGTCGTGGCTCATGGGGGAATATCTGGGGCCGTGATATACCTGCCGGGGATCAGTTCGCGTGGAGCCATGCGCCGGACGAAAGCATTCTGGCATTCGACTCGGATGCAAACGGGAACTGGCCGCTGGTTCGCGTGAGGAAGTGGTGGACAGACAAGCCCGAAACGGAGGTACTGAACCTGCCGGGATGGAACACCGCAACGTTCAAGAAGTTTATGTCCCACTGGTACGTTGACATCCACATCGATTTGCAGGTAACGCCGGATGGACGGTACGCAGTGGCGTTCGGGGAGGCCGCCCTGGAAGAAAACGCGTTGATTGATCTCTTTCGCATGCACGATCTGAAGGTCGTCACTCCCGATCCCGACACGATCATCACGGTCGTGGATCTCGAGCATTGGCAAGTCGTCGAAACAATCCATACTTCCAGCCTTGGAGAGATGCATGATGATCGCGCACGAGTCCTAAATGGTGGGTGGGTTGCGTTGGATCAAAGAAACTCTGATTCCCTGTCGGGGGAGGGTGGTGACATCTATTCGGATCGTAGAGTGCAGTTGCTGTCGATACCTGACCTGAATTCAGGACCGGCCTGCGCACGGGCAACCGAAGGAAGAAAAGATGCAAGGAGAACCCACAACCAAAGGGCTTGCGCGGATGTGTACAAGGCGACCGGGGCGGATTCCGACGAGGCTTTGGGAGCACTGATCGCCTGGGGTGGGGATAGAGAGCCAGCGGCAGCGGGAGTCCATGCGGATGAGTTCACGGAACGAGAGGGAAGGAAGAGGGAGAATGAATGGGATCGAGAAAATGGAGGGAAAATCAGGGAGAATCTGGCGATGGGGGATTGGGGAGAGTATCCGTACAACAGGTGGTTCGCGGAAGGTCCGGCGGTTGAGTCCTCGTCGCGTCTTTGGTATGGGCTCCACGAGGCAAAGGAGCACCCGTTTTATGATCTGGAAACGTACGACTCGGACGGCGTGAAGAGAAATTCGCAGACACTTCGGCGGTTGCTTTGCGGCGACCCGGAGCTGGATGCGCCGAAGTCGGCGTGCGGATGCAGGGTCATCTCTGTGTCGGAGGGAGATAGGACGTTGCTGACCTACTGCCGGAGAGCCAGGCATTACGACACAGATCTGCTTCAGCGGCAGTGGCTAACAGTGGTTCGATCGGACGATTTCTCGGACGTGGGGGTCATCGATATCGAGAATAAAAGCCGGCCCCTGCAAAGGCTTGCGAGCGGAGACAGGCATGTCTTTGTTCTGACACTGGAGCATGGGGAGAAGCTTCGGATTTACGCGATTCCGGAACAGCGGTAGCCATGCACGACTTGCACAAGATCACGCATGAACAGCGACCGGGGTAATAAGGTGGCTCGTTCCGCCCCTCCGGGGCGGTCGACCTTAACTGGGACCTGATCCCAGGATTGCACTACACTCCATCCTGGGCTACTTTCGGGCCCTCCATCTGGGAGGAGAAGACTCGGTTGACTCGACTAGGCGAGACCTGCTCCTCATCGATTGGGAACGAAGTTCCGCTCAACGATGGTTTCGGAGCTGGCGACCAACCGGCCGGAAACTCCTTTATGCTTACTTCAAACGGGAGACGCGAATGGATGAGTCCGGTTTCGGCTCTCATCCCTGGCGATTGACCGACGGTTTGCGCAGCGGTCAAGAAAGCTGTTGATGCCCGCGCGATTTGAAGGAGAGAGCAATGCTCGACCACATTATTCTGACCGTCAGCAATGTCGAACGTTCGTTGGCATTCTACGAGGAAGCATTGAAACCCCTCAATATCAAGTTCTTCCTGCCGTACAAGGGCACAGGCGATCACCCTGATCTTTGGGGATTCGGTGATGGCAAGAGGGCGTTTTTCTGGATAAAGCAAGGGGAGCCCGATCCAGTTTCGATTCACTGGGGATTCATGGCAGAAAACGACAGTAAGGTTGATGAATTCTACAGAGCGGCGATATCCGCTGGCGCCAGAGACAATATTTCTCCACGGGCACGCGTGGAATACTATCCGGGTTACTACGCTGCGGATGTATATGACCCGGATGGGTATTCATTCGAGGTGGTCCATAAAAGCTAGGAATGTATCCTCGCATCGTCAAAGGCGGTCCGGTTCCGGGCGGTTGACAGCGATTCGGAAGCAATATCCATTACCTTAGCGCTTATGGGTGTTTGCCTCAGGCCAATCGCCTGAACAGCGAAGAGGGAAACGACTTTGGCGACGGCGTATTTTCAAAAATGGCCGCGGAAATCGGAGAGATTATCTCGCAGGGGTTAAAACCCCTCGTTTTTTCGGCGCTTTTCGGCACGACTAAAGTCGTGCCCTGATACAAAGCCTTCGCAATACGCATCGGAGGCGAGTTTTTCCGCAACCCGTAAAGTCGCGCGTTGATACAAAGCAAGTTTTTGAAACACGCTCTAACGGAATTCGTTTATGCAATTGGCCTGTGCTGGCGCCCTGGTCTTGTGGAAATGCTTTCGTTGGGACAAGGTGAGCAACCAGCGCCCGTGCCTCGTGGAAATGCTTTCACTGCCCGTGCTATGCTCGGTGCAGCGGGATTCCCATGCATATGCGCGAACCACACGAATTCATGCTTGCGCCAGCCGGCATTCGCTGGTCGCGGTGGCGCGCGCGCATAATCTGCCCTCGGAAGCACCTGCGCGTGCTGCCCATGCGCACACGACCTAGCCTCTTCGCCAGCGACTAAGACAGGTTCGCCGAAGATACCCACCTGAGTTTGAGTGCTGGGTCGGTTTGAAAAGGAATCCCTCAGGGGCTAAAGCCCGATTCATTTTATTGGCTTTATCGGCACGACTGAAGTCGTGCCCTTTCAAAGCCATAAGTTTCTCCGCACCTTGTATAACCGGCCACATCAACCGATTCTGCCGAGGAGACAAGACTATGACCAAACAAGAACTTCATGCGCAATATGGACCCAAGCTGCTGTGTCCCGTTCCGGGGCCGAAAGCTCTGGCTGCCGTCGCTGCCGATACGCGGCTGATCTCGCCGAGCTATACGCGCTCCTATCCGCTGGTGGCCAAGCGGGGACGCGGCGTCCGCGTGGAAGACGTGGACGGCAACGAGTTTCTGGACTTTGCGGCGGGCATTGCCGTGGTCTCTACGGGGCACTGCCATCCTGAGGTTGTGGCGGCAATCCAGAAGCAGGCGGCGGAGCTGATTCACATCTCCGGAACCGACTTCTATTACGAAGGCATGACCGATCTTGCGGACCGGCTGAGTGCGGTTGCGCCCATGCCGGGGCCGCATAAATTCTTCTATGGCAACAGTGGCGCGGAGGCGATTGAATGCGCCATGAAGCTGGCACGCTACCACACCGGGCGGCAGCAGATCATTTCGTTCTTTGGCGCGTTTCACGGGCGAACGATGGGCGCGCTTTCGCTCACCGGCTCGAAGCCGCAGCAGAAGCGGCGCTTCTCGCCGCTGGTTCCGGGAGTGACGCACATTCGCTTTCCGTATACCTATCGCTCTGGCGCCAGCGGGCCGCAGGAAGAGGAAGCCTTCAGCATGGACTGCGCGCGCTATATCGAGGAGCGGCTGTTCAAAACGGTTCTCGCGCCGGAAGAGGTTGCAGCCATTTTCATTGAGCCCATTCAGGGCGAGGGAGGCTATGTGGTTGCGCCCGATAACTTCTTGCGCGAGCTGCGGGCAATCTGCAACCGGCACGGCATTCTGCTGGTGGTGGACGAGGTGCAATGCGGCGCGGGACGTACGGGCAAGTGGTGGGCCATTGAACACTCCGGCGTGGAGCCGGATATGGTTTGCATCGCCAAGGGCATTGCCAGCGGGATGCCGTTGGGCATCTGCATGACAAAGGCGGAGATCATGGACTGGGTTCCGGGGTCTCATGCCTCCACGTTTGGCGGCAATCCGGTTTGCGTGGCAGCCGCCTTGGCCACCATGGACATAATCGAACGCGAAGCGATGGACAACGCGGCCCATGTTGGAGGGTGGATGCTGGAACGGCTCGAAGGCTGGAAGCATACACACCCGCTGGTGGGCGATGTGCGGGGACGCGGATTGATGATCGGGATCGAGCTGGTGAAGGACAAGACGACGCGCGAGCCGGTTAACGCGCTGCGCAACAGGGTGGAGGTGCTGGCTTTTGAGCGCGGGCTGATGGTGCTGGGCTGCGGGGAGACTTCGCTGCGGCTTTGCCCGCCGTTGATCGTGAATGAGCATGAGGCTGCGGTGGCGCTGGACATTCTGGAAGAGGCGCTGACGCAGGTGGAAAGGGAGCACGAGCACGCAGGCGCGCTGGAGGTTGCGACGGCCTGAGGCGGCCGCGGAGAGAGCCTGTTCTAAGATGAAATCCCCCGGTTGGATCCCTCAGGGGTTAAATGTGTTGGGCGAATCAGTTTTCCAAAAATGGCGGCGGTCCCAGGAAGAGCCCGGGGCTAAAGCCCTTGACGTTCAGGCATCCATTCAGTGGCCTGAAGGCCCCTGCTCCCTCCGGTAACCTCGTGGGTTAGCGGATCTTTTCGGCTTACTGGAGCTTGTCTTCGAGGCGCATGTTCGCGATCTCAGCGGTTCGATGCGCGGCGTGTTCGAGGTTCTGCGCCATCTCCTGTGTGGCCAGATGCTGCTCCTCGGCCGCCGCGGCCATTTGGTGTGAAAGCCCCGACAAGTCGTCGGTTTGTCTGGCAATGCGGCCAATGCCTTCCATCGCCGCGTTAATGTCCATGCCGATCCCGTTCACCTTGGCCTGGATTTGCGCCGTTGCGGCGGCTGTTTGCTCGGCCAGCTTTCGCACTTCGCTTGCCACCACGGCAAAACCCCGGCCATGCACGCCTGCCCTGGCCGCTTCAATGTTGGCATTGAGCGCCAGAACGCTGGTTTGTGTGGCAATGGAGGCAATGAGCTCCGCTACCTTGGCGACGCCTAAGCTGGAAACTTTCAGCTTCTCGATTGATGTGCTGCACTGAGAACTTGCGACGCGAGACTTCTCGGTTGCCTGAGCAACCTCCGCAGCGTTTCTGGCTATCTCCGCGATGCTGGACTCGATCTCGTGGGTGGCCGTGGCAACCATCTGCAGGTTGCCGTTGAGATGTTCAATATCGGCGCGCTGCGCCTCTTGCGCCTGGCGGAGCTTTTCCATCGCCTTTTTGGTGCTGATGCCCCACAGAACCACCGCGCCCACATACTCGCCGCGCTCGTTGGTCATGGGCTCGACCTCGAGGTCGAGCTTTTCCGGCCCCAGCTCGATGACTGCTTTATGCGGGAGCTGGTGCTTCCCCGGATGCTGTTTGCCGCCCAGGATCGCGTCGATTCTTGGCGGCGCTTTGTGGAAGATGTGGATGCTCTTGCCCACAATCTGGTCAACCGGAACAGGCAGATACTGCTGGAGGCTGAGCAGCGTCTTGCGCGAAGACCGGTTTAGGTAGCGCAGAATCAACTCGCGGTCGCAAAACATCGCGTTGTATGGCAGCGCATCCAATGCATACTCGAAGCTGTGATCGCCGACGCCCTCGGGCTGATTTTGCAACGGCTCATCCAGTTGGGCCATCGAAGGCGGCAAAGGCCTGTTCCGCTGTGAAAACAATCCTGCAAAGACACCATGAGCCATAGTCGTCCCCTCTTCTGGTTCAAGCACTCATTCTCTTGCATTTCATCGAGCGGAGAGGGGAAGGAATACAGAGCATTGAACAACTGCGGGGCAGACTTCCCGAATGCGTATTCGCTTGTTCCAATTGGGTACACGGCGTTGGGGAATTTGCGAGTTTGGCTGAAGGAGCCGAGAATGGTGTGCGATGGGCTGGATGGCACAGGTTCGGATTTCCGCGGTTGAGCAAACGCTTGCCGGACTGAACTGGATTTCGCGAAGGCGAGGCGCTTCGAGCATGCCGGCTCACCTGGTGACGGGGATCGACGGCGAGAATGCCGCCTTCTTTTATCTGCGCCGCAAGGGTTACATCGTGGTGGCGCGGCGGTGGTCGGCGGGCAACCTGCCTGGAGACTTGGACCTCATTGCATGGCAGGGGCAGATGCTGTGCTTTATCGAAGTAAAGACACGAACCGCCCACGATATTGCTCCCGCCGAGTCGAGCGTCGACTCGCACAAGCGGAACACTCTGCGTCGGCTGGCTCGTCAATATGTGCGCCAGTTGCCCCAGGAGACTGCCCCGCCGTCGCGGTTCGACGTGCTGAGCGTGTATATGGTGCCGGGGCAGAAGAAGGAGTTCGTGCACTTTGAGGGGTCGTTTGGGTGGAGCGATCGGCGGGACTACGAGTGGAAATAGGCTAGCCCCAGCCTCGCGGGAAGCAAAGACAGGGATTGGCCGACCTTACCCTTGCGCGTCCTGGAACTCCTCATGCCAGGCCATCTGGATGGCTTCAAGCCGGCTCTCGTTGGACTTGGCTGGGTCGTCGGCGAAGCCCTCAAGCTCCGTGACGTAGCGGTGCAGGTCGGTGAAGCGCACCGTGAGTGGGTCAAGATCGGGAAACTTCTCCTGCAACTGAATGCCGATCTCTTCGGCGTCGGTCCATAGAATCTCACGCGGCATTGCGGTGGCTCCTTGCTGCTGGGGGGTGGGCTCGTGCTCTTCTCAGAGAATACCTTCCCATGGGCCGAGGAGTCTCTACCTGGCTTGACTTTAGCGACGATGTCCGCCGGAGTGGCTGCCGCCCGAATGGCCGCCGCCGTGGGAGTGGTCCTTGGGGGCCTTTTCGGCATGGAAGCTTTTTGGGGCGCTGCCGCCATAGGATCTCTCGCTGTTGTGTCCGCCGCCAAAGAGATGAAAGCCGCCGGATTGCTGCGACCTGACCGGTGACTGAGTATAGCCTCGGGACATTGGCAAGGGAGTGGGAGATGCGTAGGCCCGCTGACCGAGATACGACTGGCTGCCGGAATATCCACGCTGGGTGTAATTACCGGGACGCGAAGTTGCGATTGGCGACGGCGAGCGCCAGGACTGCTGCGGGCTGGCGTAAGGGGGGGAGGGCCTTGCGCCGTAAGATTGCCCAGAGTTGCCGTAGTAACTGTTGGCGGGGCGGGCGTAGGACTGCGGCCGAGCTGGCATAACTGCTTGCTGCTGGGGGCGGCTGTAGGCATAGTTCTGTGCGGCCGGGTGGGCGTAATTGGGCTGGAGTTGCCGGGCGTAGGCAGTGGCTGGGCGGGCGTATCCGGACTCGTAACCGGATTGGTAACCGGACTGCCCATAAGGCTGGGAGCGGTTATAACCGTACTGCTGGGCCGGCATGGAGGTGGGTTGAGTCATGCCGCCGCGGGGTGCGCCCCAGTGAGCGACCGAGGTGCTTTGCGATTGGTAGTTGGACTGGTGGAAGAGGACGGATTGGGTGAGCCAGTTGAGGGCCCAGGCGGCCAGGCCGAATGGGGTGTGGTTGAAGGCCGCCATGGCGATGCCGGGGCCATACTTTACGGCTGCAGAGCCGGCAAACGATGCCAGAGACCCGAGGAGCGAGAAACCGGAATAGGGCTGGACGGGCTGGCCGTAGACGTCCCAGGGGTTATACGAGGGCACGGAGACCATCTGTGGATCGACCGGGGCCAGTTGAATGTAGCCCTGGTTGTCGCTGACCGCTTCCTGTGGAGTGTTCTGGAGGGTTCCGGCGTCCTGAGCGCGCTGGCGGAGGACCTGCACAGTTCCCAGCACGTCTTGCGGCTGGTTGTAGTAGGCGTTGCCGAGGTCGGTGGTCCACTGCAGGTTCTGGTCCAACATGGCCAGCACCTGGGGAAGCGCGGTGAGGGCCTTGACGCTCGGGTCCCACGGCTCGGCGTCGACGGAATAAGCAATCTGGTTGGGGTCGACATTGGCCTGGGATTGAAGCCAATGGTCGGCGCCGACGACCTGGGCTGGATAGGTGGCGGCGACGAGGAGTTGGGCCACCAGCGAATCAGGATAAAGGGCGATGGGAGCGATCAGTTGCTCAAGTTGTTCCGCGGTAAGGGGTTGGGCAGGCGGCTGTGGCTGTTGGTAGCCCTGATCGAACTGTTGCTGCGGATACGGTTGCTGGGCTGGGTAAGGCTGTTGAACCTGATACGGCTGCTGGGCTTGATACGGCTGTTGAGATGGATACTGCTGCTGTGCCGCATAGGGCTGCTGCGCATAGGGCTGCTGCGCATAGGGCTGCTGCGCATAGGGTTGCTGCGCATAGGGTTGCTGCGGGTACTGGCCGTAGGCGTACTGGGGATTCTGGGGCCAGTTCTGCTGGGCGAACAGGCTGCCGGGCGCGAGGATGAGCGTGAGAAGGAACAGGCGTAAGAACCAGGCTTTGCGCGCAATAGGAAGGCCGGAATGGGGTTTCATGTTTCCTCTCATAAGCCCGAACAAGGGCTGGCCCGAAGCAAAATCCGCAGCGCAGGCCACCGCGAACTCGATTGCGGCGAGGCAATTTCGCCGGTGAGCTTATTCGCTCTCTTTTCGGGCCGCGTCTCAACGAGCCGGCTTCAAGAACTTAGAGCGGATGGACGGTGTAGACCCGTTCTTCGGGGGTTAGTTGCGGCGGGAGGGCGAAAATGTCTCGGAATACGGTTGGTGCAAAGGGCCTGGCGGGTCGAGGTTAGCGGCCTGCCACCCATCGCCTGCCCACCCCACGGACCACCCAGAGGGTCCCCGCCTGTCCGTGGGGGTCCCATCAAAGCGATGGATGAGCCACCTTCATTGTCGGTTTGGTCAAAGGCTGGGCGACACGCCGCCTAACAGCGGATGGTTCTGCGCTTCTGGCCGACGCGGCCGACGGCCTCGACCTTCTGGATGTACTCGGTGGCGAGCGGGACTTTGCACGCTGTTTCGCCCATTTCCACTTTGACCGCGCCGATCTTGTTAGCGGCGGCATAGGCAGCTTTCAAGAGCGGCTCCACGTAGCTTCCGACCGAAATCACGAATCCGTTCATGGTGTAGCGGACGCGATTCTGTGCGCCGTGGATGGCCTTGACTACCGTTGCGAGCAGGGATTCGATCTGCTTTAGATCGAGGGATGTGTCGGGAAGGGTCGAGACGAGGCCGGAAAGCGTACACCAGCCGGCGGAGGCCACATGCTCCTTGTCCGACTGAATCCACTCAAGCGGCAGTTCGCGGGCGTGGGGGCTCTCGACCGTGACCCAGGGGACGGTGTATTCGGCAATCATCTGCATGTGGGCTGCGCCCTCGGCCCAATCGTTGAGCTGCTTGCGGGTCATCTGCGAGCCGTGGGCCACCATTCCCGCCAGGTACATGGCGTCCATGATTCCGGTTGCGTAGAGTTCAAGTGCCAGGGCCTGTTCCTGCTTGATGGTTTTGGCGATCAGCTTCAGGTCGGCGACGCTCACGCCATAGACGCGGTCGGGGGCCATGCCGTGACGGGCATAGATTTTGCGGGCGCTTTCTTTGCCTTTGCTCTTGAGTTCGGCCAGGATGGAGTCTTTAGTTGGCATGGGATTCTTCTCCGCGAGGATGGACGGAAAGGCGTTTGAACCCAGTTTAACCGCGGTTGGAGTGTGGGTCTATTGTTTTTCCGAGGCCAGATAGACAGCGACGCCGCCTAGCAGCGCGAGGGTGGCGAGGACCGGGATTACGAGCATTGGGCTCCAGCCTGAGTTGAAAAGACCTGATGACATGAGAGCTTCAAGATGAAGCGCCGATGCTTGCGGCAATGCCCGCAGCCATGAAAGCCAGGCGAGGCCTTGAGTGGCCTGGGCGGCAAGAAAGCCTGCCGCGAACACAAGGCTGACGGACAAGGCGAAGATTTGCGCGCCGAGGATGGGCTTTCCGACGCGCTCGACCGCCTGGTTTCGGCGGCGCAGTTGAGCGCGCCACCAGAGCTGGCTCGGCGAGGGGAGGTTGACCTGGGCTGTCAAATTTGCTCGCGCGGATTGGAAGGCCTGGGTGACCAGAACCAAGTCAGCGCAGGAGCGGCATGCGCCGAGGTGGGCGCGGAGTTCCGGGGTGCAAGCCTGGGGCCAGTGGCCTAGCGCCAGCAGTTCCGCAACTTCCTTTTCATGGGAGCAGGGACGAAAAGTCATGGTTCGCTCCGATCACCCGGCAGGGGAGAAGGCATGGAAGAAGTTGGGGCCAGGCGCGCAGGCAGGGTATCAAGCCTGAGCGGTGGGTTGAGGACCGGCCGGTTCTGGCTCTTGAGCAGGCTGGCGATTTTGCGGCGGGCGCGGAACAACAGCAGGCGAATGCTGGCGGATGCAAGGCCGGTAACTTCGGCGATTTCGCGATGGGAGTAGCCTTCGGCGTGAGCCAGCCATAGAAGCTGGCGGTCGCGGGGACGCATCTGGGCCAGGGCCGGGCCGAGAATGGCTTGCGAATCGGCCTGAGCGGAACTGGCGGTTGCGGCGAAGAACTCTTCCGGCATTTCTTCAATGGAGGTGGAGCGTGGACGACGCCAATGGTCGCGCAGCAGGTTGGTTGCAATGCGGAACAGGTAGCGGCGGGCGGCGACTTCGCCGTCGCCCGCGAGGGAGACGGGAAGCGACGCGCAAAGGTAGCGGACGAAGGTCTCCTGCATGAGGTCGTCGGCCAGCGAAGGGTCGCCGGAGACGCGCGCCAGGTAAGCCCACAGCGGTCGAGCCGATCGCTGGTAAAAGCCGGCGAACGCGTCGCTATCCATGGCATGGATGGGCATTTCGGCTGCCAGTGGCGCGTCGCCGGCGAGAAGAGGAAGCACGGATTCCCAGGGTGTGGGCATTGGCGCTCTCAATGGGTGAGTGGCCGCTGGGGCTCACCGGGATTCCCTCGAGTCATAGGGCGGAATCAAGGTCGGATTCGCACTGTTTGAAGAAGCTGGACTTTCGGGCATGAGGCCGAGACGCGCCGCCAGAACCCAGGTGACTCCCGCAGAGATGATAAATCCGAGACCGGGCATGAGCACAACCGTTCCGAAGATGAGCATGGGGACCCGGGTGTCGGTGCTGACGTGGCGCAGCAGTAGCAGACCGATGCCCAGCAGAACCAGCACGATGCCTATCTGAAGGGGGGTGAGCACGCGGGCGACGGCGTTGGGGACGCGCTGTTCGGGCTCGATGCCGGCGGAAATGGGAGCGGCTTCAAGGAAGCGCTTGCCGGCTTCGGTACCCATATATTGGGCGAGTTCCTGGGTGGAGCTGAATTTGTCGATGAGGCGGCCGTGAACTTCGCTTTGCAGCTTGAAGATGCGGCTCCAGCGGCGGTTTTCAAGAAGCTGGCGGATGATCCAGACGATGGAGACTAAGAGGCACACCAGGACCAGCGTGATCGCGAATGGCTGGACGATATCTTCGGCGTCTGAGCGATGCGGACTTTGATCGATCTCGGGCCAGACGGCCTTTTCCAGGGCATGGTCCCGCCTGCCGCCTCCCTCAAGGTTCGAGAAGAGGTAAAACTCGGGATTCCGGGCTACTTCGGGATGGGTGAGAAGGAACTGTCCAAGCTGGGGATTGTTGCGGTTGACGTAGTCCTGATTGGAGAGGAGTGAAGGATCATGCTCTACAACGGAAGTCAGGGTTGGGCTCAGGCGCAGCAACTTGATGAGCTCTTCCTGGGTAGAGGCCACTTCCTGATCGTTGACGGGAGCGGCTTCAGCGGGCGGTAGCGGCGCGACGGCGGGACGCGACGCCGGCGCTGGGCGTGCAGGCTGGGTTTGCGCAGCGGCGAGCGATGCGACGAGAAGGAGCGATCCGGCGGTGGATCGAAGAAGGCAGGGCAGGAAATAGGTGTGGCGCATGTTGGTAATCCCCTTGCTCAAAAGACTTGTTTGAAGTGCTTCTGCCTGTACAACGCACGGGGAGGGCAGATGGTTAACAAGTAATCTTCAAAAAGGGGAGAACGAGTGGGATGCTCACGCTCAGGTGAACCCACTCAGGGTTTATCATCGAAAAGGTGCGGGGCGGTTGAGCTTTGTGGTCCCCCCCCATCGCTAGAAAAAAGCGATGGGTGGGGGACCCGGCCCAGTATGAGAGCCTTCCTTTTTTGATCGATTCGGATACAACAACAGAGACGGGATTCCATGCGAGCTAAGACGGCGGTAGTGCTGGGCGCCCAGTGGGGCGACGAAGGTAAAGGCAAGATTGTGGACGTGCTGAGCGAGCGGTTCAGCGCCGTTGCGCGGTACGCGGGCGGGCATAACGCAGGACACACGGTGATTATTGGCGGGCAGAAGTTTGTGCTGCAACTGATTCCCTGCGGGGTGTTGCGGCCCACCTGCAAGGGCATTATCGGGAACGGGGTGGTGCTGGACCCGATTGCGTTTTTAAGTGAAGTAGCAAAGCTGCGGAAGCTGGGCCTGGACGTGGATGAGCGGCTGTTCGTGTCGAACCGGGCGCAGGTGATTCTGCCTTACCACCGGATGATCGAACTGGCGGCGGAGCGCGCGCCGGGGCGGCAGAAGATTGGCACCACGAGCAAGGGGATTGGTCCAGCGTACGAGGACAAGATGTCGCGGAGCGGGCTGCGGGTGGTGGACCTGCTTCAGCCGGTGCTGTTGAAGACGCACATTGAAGCTGCTTGCGCGGAGAAGAACGCGATTGTTCGGGCGCTGTTTGGGACGGGGACCGCGGCTTTGGACCCGGAGAAGATGTTCGACGAATATGCGGCGGCGGCGGAGGAGGTAAGGCCGTTTGTGGCTGATACCGGACGGTTGCTGAACGGGATTCTTGCTGGTGGCGGAAGCGTGATGTTCGAGGGAGCGCAGGGGACCATGCTGGATATCGACCACGGGACATATCCGTTTGTGACGTCTTCGTCGGCAACGGCGGGAGGAGCGGCGACGGGGACAGGTGTGGGTCCGACGGCCATCGGCACGGTGATTTCGGTGACCAAGGCTTACGTGACTCGCGTGGGCGAAGGGCCGTTTCCGACCGAGATCCACGACGAAACGGGCGAGGAACTGCGGGCGCGTGGCCACGAGTATGGGGCGGTTACCGGACGGCCGCGGCGCTGCGGATGGCTGGATATTCCGCTGCTGCGCTACTCGAACCAGGTGAACGGCGCGGAGTGGCTGGTGGTGACCAAGCTGGATGTTCTGGACGAGTTGGCGGAAATTCCGGTGTGCGTGGGATACGAGATTGGCGGCAAGGTTACTGACGAAGTGCCGGCGGATGTGCAGGGGCTGGAGCAGATCAAGCCGAGGTATACGAAGCTGAAGGGCTGGCGGGAGCGGACAGACGGTATTACGGAGTTTGAAAAGCTGCCGCAGGCGGCGCAGGAGTATTTGCGTTTTCAGGAGCGGGAGAGCGGCGCGCGGATCGGGATGGTGTCTACCGGGCCGGACCGGGACCAGACGATGGTTCTCGACGAGTTTGCGTCGGCGCTGGACGAGATTCACAGGTAGACTTGGAAACATACCCCCTGGGCGCAGTAGCCCTGACAAGAGAGGGATCGAATTCATGGTCAGCTTTTTGGTTCGGCTGAGGTTTGCCTCGGAAGATCGCGACGATGTGGCGGAAACACTGCGTTTGCTGGCGGCGGCGAGCCGCAGGGAGCCCGGTTGCGTTAGCTACATTCCGCACCGAATCGAGGGCGAGCCGGATACGGTTCTCATCTATGAGCAGTATCACGATGAGAAGGCGCTGGCGGCGCACCGGGAGACTGAGCACTTCAAGAAGCACGCGGTGGGCGGCCTTTACCAGAAGATGAAGGACCGCAACGTGGAGAACCTTGTTGCTCTCTTCTGAAGTTGGAATTCAAGTCCAATCCGCGAGGGTTCGATGTGGATTTCGGTACCTTCACAGAAAGATGAATGCAAATTCATAATCGTATAGCCCGAAACTTGTTGACCGCGGCACGTTTTCAGGGCTACCATCCGATACGCCAATGCCGGGTTCTCAAACCTACTCTTCGAGGCTTGTAAGCCACTGGGCGCCGAGCCTATGGATGCTCGCCGCATTGCTGTTGCCGGCGGTGTGCGCGCACCCGCTGCAGGCAGGGATGGCGAGGGCGCAAAAGCATGAGAGCCGCCACGAGATCGACCAGCTTGAGGATGCTTGGAAGGACGCCATTCTCAAAGGAAACACCGTTGCGATGAACTCGCTGCTGGCCGACGACTACATGGCTATTACCGCATCCGGCACACTGCAAACCAAGGAGCAGACGCTGGCCAACCTGAAAAGCGGGCGCACACATTTCACGTCGCTCGATCTTTCCGATCGCAAGGTGCGTTTTTACGGGACTACAGCGCTGGTTACCTCCCTTGCGGAAGTGCAGGCCACAACCGCCGAGGGAACGATCTCAGGCAGTTACCGTTATACCCGGGTCTATGTGCGCGATCAAGGGGGAACGTGGAAGATTGTCAGCTTTGAATTCAGCAAAGTTCGCCTGCCAGGCGAGCGCAAGTAGCAGGCCTAGAGTCTCTTCAGCCATCCAAAAAGCCGTCTTCGAAATTCTTTCCGGGCAGGCAACCGAATCCGTACTACAATATCGCTACACGTCGCAACTTGGCCATCAACCGCTCGCCGGGCTGTTCGATGATATTCGTGAATCGACGACAGAGCAGGCCAACCGCTCCGGTTCCGGAATTCACAGGGCATTTCCTGAGTCATGATGCCAGCGCCGAAGCCTTTCGTGCTTAGAGACAGAGGTGAACGAATGAAGCCGGCGCATTTGGCGAAGCTCAGGGTCTTCTCGCTCTACTTCCTTCTGCCCGGGCTGGCTGGGCTGATTGTCTCCGCTTTGGTTTCAGCGAACTACCTGGACACGCTGCCGAAATGGCCTGCGCCCGAGGAGATGCGGATGACGCCGCGGGACATTCACGGAGTGATCGTGTATCAGACCGTGGAAGAGGACCGGAATCTGAACCTCATGGAGTATTCCTCGATATGCGTCTTCCTCGTAGGGCTGGCGTCGGGGTTTGTTTATCTTGAAAAATGGAACCGCGCGCGTGTTAGCGAGGCCGAACGAGACGAGGAATTGGCCAAGAAGCCAACGGGAGCCTGATTGGAAAGACTCAGGGACTTGCAGCCCATTCAGGCTTCCGCAGTAAGCCTTCTACAATAGATATATGCCCGAGCTGCCAGAAGTGGAGACGATTGCCAGTGGCGTACACGAGCGTTTGCGCGGTGATCGCATTGTTCAGGCCTGGTTCGGCAGCCATCGAGAGCCCTTCAAGACGCCTGCCGCGCGGCAGGCCAGCGGCCTTGAGGGCCGGACGATTCTCTCAGTCGAACGTATTGGAAAACATCTTGTATGCATGCTGGGTTCCGCTGGCAATGGGCCGCTATCGCACCCCGCCCGCAAGAACAACAATGGGGCGAGGCCTGCGGGTTCAGGATTTTCCGCCACCCATGAAGATACACTGGAGAGCGATCCGGAAGCCCAGTGGATTGTGCATCTTGGCATGACAGGACGGCTGTTGGTGACTACTCCCGACGGCCCGGTTGCCGCCCACACCCACGTCCGCTTGAGCATGGCCAGCGGCCGGGAACTGCGGTTTGTGGACCCGCGCCGGTTTGGGCGGCTGGAGTTTCGCGACCTGCGGCGAGGCGACGGCTTCATCGCACCCGGCGACGAGCCGCTGAAGATTGGCGCGGAGCAGTTTGCGACGCTGTTTCACGGCAAAAAGCTGGCTATCAAGGCTGCGCTGCTGAACCAGAGCTTGCTGGCGGGGGTGGGCAATATCTATGCCGACGAGAGCCTTTTTCGAGCGGGGATCCGGCCGCGCAGGCGCGCAGGCCGGCTGACACGAGTGGAGCTGGAACGGCTGCGCCTGGCGCTGCGCGAGGTGCTGGAACACGCTATCCGCCTGGGGGGATCGTCGGTTTCGGATTATGTCGACGCGGATGGGGTGCGCGGGTTCTTTCAACTGGAGCACTGCGTCTACCTGCGGACGGGGCTTGAGTGCCGCGTTTGTCAGACGCCAATCCGGCGCATATTGGTGGCTGGGCGAGGAACCCACTACTGTCCGCAATGCCAGCAGTGAGGCAGGTTTCTATGGTTTTTGGAATGATTTGTCATGCGGCATTTCAGAAATCAGACTATTCGGGAGCTGTGTCGCTCTAACTTATTGAAAAGAAAAAGTGCCTCAATTGGCCCGCAGATTGCTATAAGAAGTGTGCCAGTGATGTACCGGCTGCTGGAAAGAAATATGGCCAGCCCGAAGAACAGCAGACGCCCGGCAAGAGCAACCGCCAACTGAGCGGCCCTCAAAAGGGAAAACCGGCCGGGAAGTCTGAATCAGGGCGGTGGAAGCAAACCACCGCACCCAAGATGTTTGGGAGGCCAGTGACCAGTGCAGGACAGGGGGGAAACGCCACTCCAGAGTGAGTGGCGTTTCTTGCGTTTGGGCGCAGAAGAGCAGCGGATGGTTGCGCGGGCAATCTGACTTCTGGTCGCAACCGGCATCTCTCGGGCAACTGCCGCGCGTTGGCCCTCTATACTGAACCCACCATGAGTTTTCAAGTCCCAGTTGCTGACCGCAGACGATCCCAGGCACTCCAACAACGCGCAGAGCGATTTTTCCCCGGTGGCGTGAATTCGCCGGTGCGGGCCTTCCGGGGGGTTGGCGGCGCACCTCCATTCGTGGAGAGCGCGCAGGGCGCATGGATCACCGATGCGGACGGCAACCGGTATATCGACTACTTCGGTTCCTGGGGGCCCATGATTCTGGGGCACGCGTTTCCGCCAGTCGTCGAAGCCATTCAGCGAGCTGCCAGCAACTCCGCCAGCTTCGGCGCTTCGACGGCCCTTGAGGGCGACCTGGCCGAGCGTGTTATCGCGTGCTACCCGGCAATCGAGAAGATGCGCTTTGTGAGCTCAGGCACCGAGGCCACCATGTCGGCAATTCGGCTGGCCCGCGCCGCTACCGGCCGCAAGATCGTGGTGAAGTTCGAGGGCTGCTACCACGGCCATTCCGATGGGCTGCTGGTAAAGGCCGGCTCCGGCGTTGCGACGCTTGGAATTCCGGGATCGGCAGGTGTGCCAGAGGAGATAGCCGGGCTCACTCTCGCTTTGCCCTACAACGATCTTGGTCAGGTAGAGGCGGCTTTCACCGCGCATCCCGGCGCAATCGCGGCTGTGATTCTTGAGCCGGTGGTGGGCAACGCCGGCTGCATACCGCCAGCCCCCGGCTACCTGGCTGGTCTGCGCACGCTTACTGCCCGCGATGGAGCTCTGCTGATTGTCGACGAAGTCATGACCGGGTTCCGCGTTGCCCTGGGCGGGGCGATGGAGCTGTACGGTCTGGATGCCGACCTGGTTACGCTGGGCAAGATTGTGGGCGGAGGACTTCCGGTGGGAGTGTTTGGCGGCAAGCGGGCTTTTATGGACATGCTGGCTCCGCTCGGTCCCGTCTACCAGGCTGGAACGCTCAGCGGCAATCCGCTGGCCATGGCTGCCGGAATCGCCACGGTCGGCTATTTGCAGGAGCACGAGGCTGAGGTTTATCCGCGCCTGGAGGCCACGGCCAAAGCGGTTGCCGAGGGCGTCGCCGCGGAAGCTGCGGCAGCGGGCGTCCCAATAACCCTGAACCGGGTTGGCGCCATGTGGACCTGGTTCTTTACTTCGGGGCCGGTAACGGATTACGCTGAGGCCGCATTGAGCGACACAGCGGCGTTCGGCCGGTTCCATCGGGCGATGCTGGACGCGGGTATCTGGCTGCCACCATCGCAGTTTGAAGCGATGTTCCTGAGCACCGCGCATGGAGAGGCAGAAGTGAACGCGACGATCACCGCCTCCGCCGGTGCGTTTAAGGCTGTCATGGCCGGTTAGGTCCAGAGGCTGCCCTAACTCCAGGCGTCAAGTGTCACAAACCGATGGCTCTGCTTGTAGCGCGCGACCAACTGCCCGGCAGCCGCCACCGAGGGCTCCCGGTTGGCGCCCAGGCCGCTATGGCTGCCGTCGTGGAGCACGATATTCGCTGCCCAGCCCCGTTGCTGCCGCCGGTCGATCGCGCTTGTCAGCCGCTGGGCAATCCTTTCCGCTGAAGGCTCGCTCCAGTCGGTGGTCATCGCGTTCCACAGTACCGGAATCATTCCCAGCCGCCGCGCCGTGCGCAGCACATAGGGCCGGCGCGCACCAAAGGGCGGGCGAAAAAAGCGGACCGGCGTACCCGCTATCTGCTGGAGCAGGTCGCTGGTTCGGGTAAGTTCCTCTTTCACGCGGGCGGCGGCGGTAAGCGCCAGGTTGGGGTGGCTCCAGCTATGATTTCCAATTGCGTGGCCGGCAGAGACGATTTGCCGCACCAACTCCGGCTCAGCCTGGGCATACTTGCCCACCAGAAAAAACGTTGCATGAACATTGTGGCTGGCCAGCAGATCGAGCAGGCGCGGCGTCCACGCCGGGTTGGGGCCGTCGTCGAAGGTCAGCGCCAGGTCGCCGGGACGGCGCGGCGCAATGAATGTGGTGCCAAACAGTTGTGAACCGGGCCACAGCGCCGCATAAGCGCATCCGCCCCACGCAAGGCCCAGACCGGCCGCGCCCCCGAGCCCATCGTAAATCCCCGTGGCAAAAGAGGAAAGCATCCTGCTTGCAAGTGTGCGGCGCGACCCCTTACAAGAGCAAGGCGCACCGTCGCGATTTGCAGGCGCCTGGGGCTATTCCGAGGTTGTCGGATCAATCACAGCGCGGACCTCGGCAATGCTGTTGGCGGGAAAACCGCCCGTCTGTGCGTGCTTTCGCACCGTCTCTTCATCTGGGGCAATGTAAACGCAGTAGATCTTGTTGTCTGTCACGTAGCTGTGGACCCACTGGATCTGGGGCCCCATTTCGCGCAGAACCCCGCACGACGTTTGCGAAATGGCTTTCAGTTGCTCCGGCGTCAGTTGGCCGGCCCCTGGAATTTCCCTTTCGATCACAAACTTTGGCATGATCTCGACCTCGCTTTTCAAACTAGCGCCCTGGTTTACTGAGCAGGGTGGAATCCATTTCATCTTTTCGTCCACTGTTTGGCAAGAGAAAAATGGGACAACGGCGTTGCGTGCGGGCCCGGCTTCAGGAGTATACTCAGCCTTGTTCGGGTCGCATCCTGAGTTTGCGGAGCGGCACTGGAGACAAGCATGAGCGTTACCAACTTTCCCGGAGGCGGCAACTCGCCCTCCACCGGCCTTCCCACCACAAAAGTTACTATGCCCGCACTGGCCGAGATGAAGCGCCAAGGCAAGCCCATATGCGCGCTGACCGCATACGACTACGCAACCTCGCGCCTGGCCGACGAGGCCGGCATCGACCTGTTGCTGGTGGGCGACTCGCTGGCCATGGTGGTGCTGGGGCACGAAAACACCCTCTCGGTGACTGTGGACGAGATGCTGCACCACACGCGGGCCGTGCGGCGGGCCGTGCGCCGCGCCCTGGTGGTTGCCGACATGCCGTTCGGGAGCTACCACGGGGCTGTGGCGGAGGGAGTGGCCAACGCTGTTCGCTTCATCAAGGAGGCAGGCGCGGAAGCGGTCAAGATCGAGGGTGCGCGCGTCGAGATGGTTTGCGCGCTCACCGAAGCCGAGATTCCCGTCATCGGCCACCTGGGACTTACGCCGCAATCTGTAAACCGCATGGGCGGATATCGCGTGCAGGCCCGCACCGCCGAAACCGTGCTGCGGCTCAAGGCCGACGCGCTGGCCCTGGCCCGTGCCGGAGCCGGGGCGCTGGTGCTGGAAGGCGTTCCGAGGGAGGCAGCCGCGGCCATCACCGCCGAGTTGCCCATCCCCACCATTGGAATTGGCGCGGGACCCGACTGCGACGGCCAGATACTGGTCTTCCATGACCTGGTGAATCTGACGTTCTCGCCTGCGGCCAAGTTTGTGCGCCGTTATGCCGACGCCGGCGCGCTGATCAAAGGAGCCATCGAACACTACCGCGAAGACGTGGAGCACCGCGCATTCCCATTGGATGAGGAGAGCTATCACCTGACGGATGCGGCGCGGCAAGCACTGGACGCGGCTCAGCATCGGGGAGCGCTGCGCGAAGCCTGATGGAGATACTGCGCACGGTTGCCGAGTTGCGCCAATGGTCGCGTGAAGAGCGTAACGACGGGGGAAACACCATTGGACTGGTACCCACCATGGGTGCGCTGCATGCCGGGCACGCGTCGCTCATCCGTGCCGCGGCGAACTCCGTGGGCTTTGTCGCCGTAAGCATCTTCGTGAACCCTACCCAATTTGGCCCCAATGAGGACTACGCGCGCTATCCGCGCACCTTTGCGGCCGACTGCGCGCTGGCAAAGGCTGAAGGCGCGGATGTGGTCTTCGCGCCATCCGTGGAGGAGCTTTATCCGCTGGGCGCGGCTACGTTCGTTGAGGTTGCGGGGCTTAGCGATCGGCTCGATGGAGCTTCGAGGCCGGGGCATTTTCGTGGTGTGGCCACGGTGGTTGCCAAGCTGCTGATAGCCGCTGAGCCTGACCGGGCTTTTTTCGGCCAGAAGGATGCGGCGCAGGTTGCCGTGCTGCGGCGAATGGTGGCCGATTTGCGGATCGCGACGGAGATCGTCGTCTTCCCCATTGTGCGCGAGGCGGACGGGCTGGCGCTTAGCTCGCGGAATATTTATCTCAGCTCTGAAGAGCGCGCGCAGGCACTGGTGCTCAGCCGGGCCGTGCGCCAGGTGGAAGGCTTGGTGGCCGGAGGTGAGCGACGCGCCAGCGTCCTGATCGAGGCCGCACGCCAGCTCTTTGCCACCGAACCAACAATCAGGATCGACTATATTGAGCTCGTCGATTGGGCTACGCTGCTGCCGGTTGAGGTTGCGACTCCTGGAACCCTTTTCGCTGTTGCCGCCTGGGTCGGCGCTACGCGGCTGATCGACAACGCCATCCTCGACTGATATCCAGCCCCGCGTTTGCAAAGTGAAGATTGACCGGACAGACGAGACAGGTCGAGAATGGCGAGATGCTCTTCGTTTTGTTTGCCTTGATCGTCTTTGCTTGCCTTGTCATGGGATCGATTGCATTTCTGGTGCGCGTAATGTTTCCACCAATGCGCAGGTATGCGTTGAGCACGGCATTATGGTTTGCGGTTTGGGGGCCAAGTTCAGTTGCGCAGATGGTTGTTGCCGGCCTTGGGCTCGTAGCCGGAGGGCTGGTTATGAAGCACGGAAATATGCAATGGACAGATATGCCTAAGCTATTAGAAGCGTTCGGTTGGAGTTACGTGATCGCTGGGGCGCTGATGACGGCTGTCGTGGCTTCGCGTGCGGCATCGATTCACCAGTTCTTTATACATCGGTTCACCTTCGCACTTTTCCGCTTGTACGCAACAGCAATCACGGCTGGTATCGGCAGCGTTCTTGGTTGGTCTCTCGGTTGGTGGATGATGGCGAATGGATTCGACCATCTCGGCTTGTTGGTGTGGGCCTCGGCGATGCTTATTCTCATTGCGGGGTTTGGAGCGGCGGCTTACAAGTGTGCGCCTGAGCTACGAGGAAAGGCACCAACAAGATTCACCTGGATATCGGCTGAAGAGTTTGAGGGCTCCAACAATCCGTAGAACTCTCGCTCCTTGGCCTCGCAGAAAGAACCCATTGCAAAACCAGTCGCCACCGCTGCAATCTGTTATCGATGCCCGAACTGCCCGACATCGCCGCATACATCACTGCGCTCGAAGCGCGCATGCTCGCGCAGCCGCTGGAGCGCGTTCGGCTGGCTAGTGCTTTTCTGTTGCGCACTGTCGATCCGCCGCTTGCAGCCGTCGAAGGCCGCACTGTGCTGGCCATTCGCCGCGTCGGCAAACGCATTGCTATTGGCGTGGAGGGCGATGTTTGGCTTGTGCTTCACCTTATGATCGCGGGGCGGCTGCACTGGAAGCCGCAAAACGCAAAGCTGGCCGGCCGCAACGCACTTGCCGCCTTCGACTTTCCTTCCGGGTCTCTGACGCTTACCGAGGCGGGGAGCAAGCGCCGTGCTTCGCTTTTTGTTCTGCGCGGCGAGGAGGGCCTGCGCTCCATCGACCCCGGCGGTGTGGAAATCTTTGCGACAGACATTGACGGGTTTCGTGCCGCGCTCACGGTCGAGAACCGCACGCTTAAGCGCGCGCTCACCGATCCTCGGCTGATCAGCGGCGTCGGCAATGCGTATTCGGACGAGATTTTGCACGCCGCCCAACTTTCGCCCATTACGCTGACGCACAAGCTGAAGCCGGAGGAATGGGAGCGCCTGTTCGCCACTACTCGCTCCACGCTTACTGTCTGGATCGACCGTCTTCGCGCCGAGGCCATCAAGTCATTCCCGGAAAAGGTCACAGCCTTCCGCCCCGAGTTCGCCGTTCATGGCAAGTTCGATCAGCCATGCCCCCGCTGCGGGCAGAAGGTGCAGCGCATCCGCTACGCCGACAACGAAACCAACTACTGCGCGCATTGCCAGACCGGCGGCAAGGTGCTGGCCGACCGCAGCCTTTCCCGCCTTCTGGGCTCGGACTGGCCGCGCACGCTCGATGAGTTGGAAGCACTGAAGCGGCGCTGATCTTCGTGGAAGCGACTCTCGGCAATTTGGCTTGACATGGAGTTGCCATCTGCCGCACAGTCAACTGCATATCTCCCTTCAGGCCGGGCGAGCGACTCCAACTCCATACCCCTGACTTTCCGGTCTCAAGAAGATGCAATCCCGTCCCTGATGGAGGCTTCTCGATGCATCATCTCCACTTCAATCACTATGCCATCCTGGTTGCCGCGCTGTTCCAGTGGTTTCTGGGCGCGCTGTGGTACTCGCTGCTGTTCAACAAGCCGTGGATGGCCTTGACCGGACACACCAAGGCCGAAAAGCCCAAGGGCATGGTCCTCTCTATGGTCACGTCTTTCATTGGCGGCCTGATTCTCGCATTCGTGCTGGCGCATGTAATTATCTGGTCGGGCGTCACCACCTGCTGCTGGGGCGCTTTCATCGGCTTTATCTGCTGGCTGGGCTTTGTGGCCGCTCCGCTGTTCTCAGAGAAGATGTACGAGCAGCGGCCGATGCAGCTGTTCGCCATCAACTCCGGCTACTGGCTGGTTTGTCTCGTTGGCTCCGGCGTTCTGCTGGCCGTTTGGCAATGACTTGCGGCTCTACTGGTCTGAAGGCCCGCGGCTTCGGAGAGGCCGACGATCCCGGTACAATCGACTCACGGGCGAAGCAGCGCCCCGGAGACGGGCTTTTGTCCGCCAATGAGGCTTCTGAATGAGATCGATACTGGTTCACCTGGCCAACATCCTTCAGGCGGCTCACCAGCCCTTACTGGCGTCGGCTCTGGGCCAGTGGTTTCTGGCCGTCCTCTGGTATTCGCCGGTTGTCTTCCGCAAGCCGTGGCTGAAGTCCCTGGGCGAACGCGCTCCCAAGAAGGAATGGATCATGATCCTGGGGACGATTCTCTCCTTCTTTGGCAGTATGGCAGTGTCGTTTGTTTTGCGGCACGTGGTGTGGTGGACGGGCTCGGCTGGACTCCGGCATGGAGCAATCGTGGGCTTAGTGGCGTGGAGCGGCTTTGTTGCGGCGCCGCTGGCTGGCCAGTACATCCTGGAAGGCCGGCCCATCAAGCTCTATTTCATCAACACGGGCTACTGGCTGATTGCGCTGGTACTGAGCGGCGCGTTCCTGGCTCGATTCCAGTGAGCGACTGCGCGCGTTTGGCCGTTACAGGCGTCTGACCGTTACAATCGACCCATGAGCAAAGCAGCCGTCTCAACCGATAAAGCCCCCGCGGCAATCGGGCCCTATTCGCAGGGGATCCGCGCGGGAAACCTTGTTTTCACCGCTGGGCAGATTGCCTTGGACCCGGCTACGCAGCAGGTGGTCGCGGCAGGGATTTCGGAACAGACCACGCAGGTTCTTGAGAACCTGAAGGCCATTCTCGAACAAGCGGGATCGAGCCTCGACCGTGTGGTCAAGGCCACCGTGTTCCTGAAGGACTTCAACGACTTTGCAACCATGAACGCGGTTTACGGCGCGTATTTGGCCGGGGACGGCGTGACGCCGCCGGCGCGAACCACCGTCGAGGTGTCCCGGCTACCCAAGGATGTTCTGGTGGAAATCGATTTGATCGCGGAAGTGTGAGGCGCAAGTCCGCGATCAAACCGCAGCCCCAAGCATCCAAAGCGCCGCGAGGGGGTGTGGGATTGCAATCCGAGGAGGGTACCATGAGCGAAACGAGCGAAAAAGTGGTGCGCACCGAAGCGGAGTGGCGAGCGATGCTAACCCCCGAACAGTATCGGATACTGCGGGAAAAATCCACCGAGCGGCCTTACACTGGAGCGCTAACCGAGAACCACGAGACTGGCAACTACCACTGCGCCGGCTGCGGTGCGCTGCTGTTTTTGAGCGGCGCCAAGTTCGACTCCGGATGCGGATGGCCCAGCTTCATGATTCCCGCCGAATCGAAGGCTATTGTGGAACACGAGGATAGGACCTTTGGAATGCGCCGCGTGGAAGTGACCTGCGCCCGTTGCGGCGGTCACCTTGGCCACGTATTCCCCGACGGCCCTGCCCCTACCGGCCTGCGCTACTGCATCAACTCCGCATCTCTGACGTTCACTCGCGAAGGGGCATGAAAATAGGCCTGGAGCAGCAAGGAGAAACTCCGCCGATCCGGGCCTTTGGTCTTCTGATACTCCTGTCTTATTGCGCCTTGGGGATCACAATGGCCGTGATGCCGTTGGAAGGCACATCGACCGTGAAGGTTGCGCCTAAACCGTCGATCGGCGTTTCGGAAATCCCTTTGTTTGAGTCCAGCGCAGCCAGGTTCCAGTCGTAGCGTGTTCCTTTGGTGGCGTAGTTGTAGCCGTTCACCGTCACGGTGATTTTGGCAGTTTGGTCCATTTGCTTATCGACGAAGAGAAGGCCCAGCCCGCCATCTCTGCGCCTTACGGCATGCACACCCACTGCGGGAACCGACGACGTGGCCGAGACAAAGACATCGCCCGGCCCCGCCATCTCGTGAATCATCTTGATGCCGTAGTAAACAGGCTTGGGGTGATTGCTGTCATCCAGAAACCATTGACTGTGCTCCGGTGACCACATCACGGCAAATGCTCCCGACTCGAGCAGCGAGGTCATGGATTCGGCGGCAAACAAGCCCAGGGTAACTGGATGTTTTACCGGCCCCCAGGCATTCGCGCCAAAGCTGGTAATAGCCAAGTGGGGAACGTGCCCGGCGGGGCAGTATTGCTTGAACTCCGCGCCCAAATCCGCCGCAATCATTCCGTAGCCGCGCCCCAGCGCGGACGTCATCAGATCGTCCTCGTCCAGGGTCTTGTAATCGATGCTTAAGGCCTGGCCGACCTGAAGCGTAACGGCGCCGAAGTCCATGCTTCCGCAGGCCGCCTTCAAAACTTCTGGATTCCAGTTTTTCCCTACGTGATCGCCGTCGCCAGGATCAAGCGTCTTCAGCGAAGCGCCCACCAGAATGGAAGGATCGACAGCCTTCATCGCTTTGATGTAGTCGACCACAGCGGCCGCATACACAGTGGGACCATTCCGCTTGTCTCCCGAGTGACGGCGCCACTCCTTCTTCGACGGCACTTTGCCAGCGTGCAGGTCGGGTTCGCCTGGGCTGTCATTGGGATAGAAACCGTTATTCCATGGCTCGTTGCCAATGACCCACACTTGAATTCCAAACGGGGATGCGTGACCGATGCGGAGGGCGTTGAAGCCATCGTCCGCCGGCAGCGGATCGGCCGCCCGGAGGCTTGCCCAATAACCCACCGTCTTCCAGTCATTGCCCTTGGAGTCCTTGCCGATTGGCTGGGTGCTGTCCGCCTTCCCATTGGTATAAGCAACCCATGCTGCCGCTTCGGCCGGCTCACCGCCGCCGCTTCCGTCCAGGTTGCTTCCGTAGTTCACCGTGATCAGCGCCGTTCCCAACTGCAACATCAACGGCAGCACCTTTGAGATTGCCTTGTCAGCGGCAAAATCAGGGGCTTTGTCGTTGGTGTAGGGATTGGTGACCGCTCCGGTGGAGAAGTGGTAAAGCGCATCGATGCTGTTGCCGGGATAGCCGATATTGGTGATTCCAGCATCCTGGAGCATCTGGATGGTCGCCGGTGTAAATGCGTTGCCGTCCCAGGCCGCTGGCGCCGTGCCGATCGAAGTGACGTAAAACCCTGCTCTGGGCTTGGAGGGATCCACCTGCGCCTTCACCTTGTACTGCGCGTGGAGCGGCGTCGCAATCGACAGCAGCAATCCAAGAAACAGCGCAACGGCCGTAGCGCCCAAAAAGCAGAGCATTGATTTGTTTCGGAGCGGACTGTGAAATGAGGGAGCGCCAATCAACGCGCGTGAGTCGTTTTGCAAATGCATTTGAAACTCTCCAATCGAAACGATAGTTCGGAAACCCTCAACTATACGCCCCGCATCGAGGGTTGAAAAGAGGCGGTTGGAAACGTTGCCAACAGCGGCCTGGGGGACACGCATACACACGGCGACGCCGCTTGGGAAGCGGCGTCGCGGGGGTTCCATCCATCGATTGTCGCGAGGGGGGTTAAAGGGCGGTTACGCCTTGGCGATTTTGCCGTTCTTGATGCAACTTGTGCAAACGCGAATCCGCTTGGATGCGCCGTTTACCAGCGCCTTTACCGCTTGCAGATTCACGTTCCAGCGCCGCCGCGTAACGTTGTGCGCGTGCGAGATGTTATTGCCGAACTGCGGGCCTTTCCCGCAAATATCGCATACCTGTGCCATGATGACTTCACTCCAGCTTCTTTTTCTCGATTTGGTGTCGCCGCGATACGCCTACGTAAGCGGGATTGAGACTCCGCTCAAAACAGACCTATCAGCCGCGTTGGCCAACGGGGCGCACAAAGACACACCGCCTCCAGCTTGCCGAATCTTCAGTATACCCGGAACCGGCCCCAGAGCCAAGCCGCATTCACGGATTTGTGCCAGCGAATGCCAATCCGATACCAGGAAAACGCGGTGCTATTCGTACCGCAACGCCACCACCGGCTCCACCTTCATTGCCGCCCGCGCGGGGATCAGGGTCGCCGCCAGCGCCACGAGCGCCAGCAGCAGCGCTACCGCAGTATAGGAAAACGGATCGCGCGGACCGACGTTGTAGAGCAGGCTCTTGAGCAGTTGCGCCGTGGCCAGTGCCGCCGCCAAACCAACCAAACCTCCCAGCACAATCAGCCGCACGCCTTCCCCGGCGATCAAGCGCAGAATGTCCAGCCGCGTCGCACCCAGGGCCATGCGCACGCCAATCTCCTGGGTTCGCTGGGTTGCGACGAAGGCAATCACGCCGTAGAGGCCGATGACCGCCATCAGCAGCCCGCAAAATGCGAAGAAGCCAAGTAACGCCGTTTCGAAGCGCGGGCGGTCCGCCAACTTGCTTACCGTCTGCTTCATGGCCTCGATCTCAACCGGAGCCGTTGGGTCCAGTTGCGCCACCCGGGCCCGAATCCAAGGTGCAATCACCGACGCAGGCAGACTCGATTCCAGAAGAAAGAAGTGGTGGTTATCCCAATACTCCGGATGCACACTCGTTCTCAGCTCATAGAACTCCGGCTCGTCGTCGCCGGTGAGGCCGCCGTTTTTCACATTCCCCGCCACTCCCACAACCGTGAACACCGGCCCAGGCTGCCGATAGGGATTGAACTCCGGGTGCTCTATATGCTGCCCAATCGCATCCGCTGCCGGAAACAGCGTCGCAGCAAGCTGCTTGCTCAAGATCGCCAGATGCACGTCCGTTCCGCGCTCCAACTCGGTAAAACTCCTCCCCTCTACAATTGGAATTTGGAGTGCGCGAAAGTAGTCCGGCGTTACAGTTCGCCACACTACCTCTTCGCGAATGCGAGCGGGCGACGGCGGCCTGCCCACCACCTGAAGCTCCGGCAGCCCGGTAGCGCCGTGCCACCCACCCGGCGGCAGCGAATTGCTCATCCCCACTGCCGTCACTCCCGGCAACTGCCGGAAAGCTGTCTCCGCACGCAGATAGAAGTCTGCAGTTCCGTTTGGGTAGCGCTCCCAATTCAGCGGCACATGCGCCGTGATCACGTTGCCAGTCTGCATACCCAGGCTCTGCTGCTCTAGATTCCAAAAACTTCTAACCAGCAAGCTCGCCCCGGACAGCAGCACCACGCTCAGCCCAATCTGCGCTGCCACAAGCACCCGCCGCAGCCGCGCCTGCGCACCCGATTTGGTTTGCCGCGCCGCCAGCGCCGCAGCTCGCGGCCTCGTCAAAGCCGGCATGATCCCGAACAATCCTGCGCACACCAGCGCCAACACCACCGTGAACAGAACAATCCGCAAATCCAGGCGCGCCGCCGCCAGAAACGGAACGCCTGTGGGCGCAATCGCGATAAACACGCGCAGCAAGATCTCCGCCAGCGCGCATCCCGTCACAGCCCCTGCAATGGCCAGCAGAAACGCCTCGGTCAGCGTTTGCCGAATCAACCTTCCGCGGCTCGCACCCAGGGCCGATCGCACCGCGAGTTCCCGCTCCCGCGCCGCACCGCGCGCGGAAAACAAACTCGCCACATTGGCGCACGCAATCAGCAGCACCGCGAACACCGCCCCCAGCAGCACCCAGGCCGCGCGGTAAGC